>ENA-OQAA01000539-OQAA01000539.1-human-gut-metagenome-genome-assembly--contig:-NODE-539-length-25451-cov-2.207392_pt1 | contig 25451 bp, 29 predicted proteins | sample MGYA00242489_ERZ504515 | MGnify/ENA primary metagenome ERZ504515 (study PRJEB26092, sample SAMD00036237) | human gut metagenome | host: Homo sapiens | study: EMG produced TPA metagenomics assembly of... | reverse complement strand
GGAGCCTTTGATTGGAGTAAACGTAGTGGTCAAAGGAACAACGATCGGATCTATGACCGATATGGATGGACGTTACGTTCTGGAAAATGTACCCTCTAACGCAATTGTAGAATTCTCATATATCGGCTATCTTCAACAAAGTATCAATGTAGGGAACAAAAGCAGCCTTGACATCACTTTAGCAGAAGACACCCAAAAGCTAGATGAGGTTGTAGTTGTTGGCTATGGTTCTTTCAAGAAAAGTGATTTAACGGGAGCCATATCACAGATAAAAGGAGAAGAGATTTCCGCACTCCCTCTACGAAGTGCATCTGACGCCTTACAAGGAAAGGTTGCCGGCGTAACCATTACGGCCAATTCGGGTAGCCGGGTTCCTTAGGCGACGTGCGTATTCGTGGTGTCGGCACCTTATCTCAATACGGGAATAATCCTCTATATGTAGTAGACGGTATGCCTCAAAGTGATATCGGATGGCTTAACCCTCGCGACATAGAAAACATAGAAGTGCTTAAAGATGCTTCCGCACAAGCCATCTATGGCTCGCGAGCAGCCAATGGTGTGGTTTTGGTAACCACAAAACGAGGAGCGAGTGGAGACAGTTACCGCAGTAACATTGAATTCGATATGAATATAGGTTTCCAAGAAGCGTCTAAAGAATATGACCTTTTAGATGCAGAAGGATTTATGGAATACAAGAACCGTGCATATGCTGCCGCAGGGAAAGAATTAATCGAAGATTTCGCAACTCCAGAAAAGCGAGAAGCAATTCTTTCATTCCTCGATAAAAATGGTGGACGTGAAGGTACGAATTGGTGGAATGCCATCAACAGGAAGCCGAGCGAAGCCATTAATCAAACCTACAACTTAGCCTTTTCCGGAGGTATGAACAAACTCAGATACCGCTCTAGTTTCAGCTATATGAATCATAAAGGTATTTTGAAAGGATCTGATTACGAACGCTTATCCGGAAGATTAAACGTGGATACAGAAGTAACTAAATGGTTAAACCTGTCGGCGAATGTAAATGTTATTTATCAATCCCGTAGAAATGTGCAAGAAAACGACTCTTATAACGCAACCGCATTCATAGCGGCGGCGGCAGATCCAATCACTCCAATCTATAGAGACAACCTAGTAGATGTCCCAGACTTTTTAAAAGATAGGATCTATAATGGTTATGAACCAACGAACCCTTGGTCTCGCTATACGGGCGTATTATATTCAAACAAGCAAAACTCACTAGCGCAAGTGGAGCGTTCCGCCCAAAACAAATGGCACGGGATCGCGACCAAGAGCAATATCACCGGAGAATTCAAATTATTCCCATTCTTAACCTTCAAATCCAGTATCGCCGTAGATCTTAAACGTGAGCAAAGCGATGGCTTTACCCCTAAATATTATCTGGATGGTGATGAATATAGCTCGTACGCCACTGTCAGTAGAAATATCTATAATACAGATTACTGGGTATTTGATAATTATTTGACATACACAGATAAATTTGGAGATCATAGCGTCTCCGTTATGGCTGGAACATCCGCGGAGAAAGAACGCTATGAGGAAATAGCCGCTTCCAAACAAGGATTAGCCAATAATGATTCGAATCTACAGATATTAAATGCAGGTACAATAAATCCCGGAGCAAGTGGGTATTATAATATCAATACTTTAAACTCATACTTCGGTCGCGCATTTTATTCTTATGACAATCGCTATATGATCACAGCGAATATTCGATGGGATGGCTCCTCAAAATTCGGAGCAGGCAATCGTTGGGGTTTCTTCCCGTCTGTATCCGGAGGATGGAACTTCTCAGAAGAACATTTCTTGGAGAGTACGAAAAGTTGGTTGTCGCAAGGAAAATTAAGAGCAGGTTGGGGAGAGATTGGAAACCAAACGATTCCATCCGGAGCTTATCTGAGCCAATATAGTAACGGTAATCCTTCCATGTGGTATGCACAGTATTATATGCTAGGATCTGGTAATCCCGTACTATTCGCTTCACGCTCACAAGTAGGTAATCCTAATCTGAAATGGGAAACAACTCGCCAATTAGATTTAGGCTTAGATCTCGCCTTCTTCAATGGAGCCTTAAGAGCCACTTTCGATTATTACTCTCGTGATACGAAAGATATGCTTGTACAAGTTCCTAGTCCCGCAGGCTTGGGATTCCCTAATACACCGTGGGTAAACGCAGGTAGCATTAGCAACAAAGGCTTTGAGGTTTCGATCGGTTATGATGGCCAAATCGGACAAGACTTTACTTACCACTTGAATGGAAACGTTTCTACATACAAGAATAAGATCAAAGACCTAGGAAGCGAAGCGAATATCCCGGGTAAAGGAGTTCATTTGGGGTATTATACTTATACCATGACAGAAGTAGGTAAACCTATTGGATATTATTATGGATATAAGACAGATGGTGTTTTCCAAACACAAGAGGAGATCGATAATTATAAGAATAACGATCAAGTCGTAATGCCTAATGCCAAACCGGGAGACTTAAAGTTCATGGACTTGAATAAAGATGGTAAATTAGATGATGAAGATCGCACGATGATCGGTAATCCACACCCCGATTTCACATTTGGTTTAACACTTGGAGCTGAATATAAAGGTTTTGACTTCTCCGCATTCTTCCAAGGATCGGTTGGAAATGACCTATTAAATATCGTTAAATATGACCTCTATGGTGGTGTAGGTTGGTACAATGCACCAAAAGATATCCTGACAACTTTCTGGAATGGGCCAGGTAGTACAAACGAGAATTTCGCAATCGATGCCGATAGCCGTTTAAACCGAGAAATGTCTGAATGGTTTGTTGAGAACGGTTCTTATGTACGCTTGAAGAATTTACAGATCGGTTACACGATTCCATCTTCTATCACCAAGAAGATTACGCTTAACAATTTGCGAGTATTTGTCGCAGCTCAGAATTTATTCACGATTACCGGATATTCCGGATTAGACCCGGAAATCGGAGAGTTCAATCAAAATCCCATTTATAAGGGCGTTGATATGGGATATTATCCGCAAGCAAGAACGTTTATGTTTGGTATTAGCATGAAACTATAATTTTTAAAACTGATATAATTATGAAATCAATTATAAATAGAAGCAAATCGTGTCTTATGGCACTACTAACAGGGGTTCTTGTAGTAAGTTGTAACTCAGACTTTTTGGATCGTCCGACTATGGGTTCCATGGACGAGTCTACCTTCTTAAAAACGGAAGACGCAGGATACAAGCTATTAGTAAACTGTTACCAACCGATGCTGGATATTTGGACATTTGAGCAAATGTGGTTCGACCTTGGCGATCAAATTACAGATGATTGTTCCAAAGGTGGCTCAGATGCGGCAGACCGTGTTACCATAACAGAGCTAACAAGAGGTAATCCTCCGACAACCAATTCTATGTTGACCGATCTTTGGAACCACCGTTACAAAGTGGCGATTTCAAATTGTAACGTGTTCTTGGCGAATGTAACTCCAGAAACTGAACTTATCGCAAGCGGTGGTTCTTTCGTCAGCGCAGCAACAAAAGAGCGTTGGATAGCGGAAGCTAAATTCATGCGTGCTTTTTATTACTTCGACTTAGCAAGCGTATTCGCCAATATTCCTATTATCGACAAACCTTTAGGAGCAGAAGACAAAAACGCTATCACAAAAGCGGATAAGGCTGATGTACAAAAATTTATCCTTTCCGACTTAGATGCAGCCATCAATGGAAATCAATTACCCAAGGCACAAAATCTAAGCGCGGATGAACTAGGGCGCATTACACATGAGGCCGCCCTGTCGTTCCGAGCTCGTGTAAAAATGTTCTTTGGAGATTATGAGGGTGCTAAATCAGATCTAAAAGCCGTTGTAGAAAGTGGAGCCTACGAATTGGTTCCCGACTATCAAACTTTATTCAATAGCAAGGCAAATGGCTACATGTCAAAAGAGGCTATATTTATTACATTACGTTCTTACCAACCCCTTACAATTCATTAGCCTCCGTGGGTCCGCAAATGGATATGGGACGAAATGCTACCGGTGGTTGGGGAGGCGAATGTCCCACCAACGATCTAGTGAATGAATATGAGGTAGGAGATCCTCGCTTGACACATACGATTATTTCTCATGGTGACGTGTTCTATAAAGCGGATATGGAACGACAGAAACTCATGATTATTCTGGTTACGATAATTTCCCCAGACAACATAGCCGTAAGCATTGGATCGATTATTCCAGAAGACCTACGGGTAATTTACAAGAAACAGATTGGTCATTCTATTACATTCGTTACGCAGATGTTTTATTAATGTACGCGGAATGCTTGATCGAGACCGGTGATAATAAACAATTGGCTGTAGACTTAATCAACCAAGTACGTTATAGGGCATTTGTTACCACCTCTCCGACCGATAGTTTTGCTAAGTATCGAAAATTCAATGTAACAGAGGATCAAAAAGTTACGGAAGAGATCTTTAATTCAAAATATAAAATAAAGGTCACTGACGATTTACGCAAAGCCGTACGTCACGAACGACGCGTAGAGTTAGCTTGCGAAGGACGTCGCTATACTGATTTACTCCGCTGGGGTACTTTTGTCCAGACAATGCAGGCTTTCAACAAAACTGAAGAAGGTAAGTATTCCGGAGCAGGAAGTAATGTCACCGACAAGACTTGGCCTTACCCAATCCCTCAAAACGAGATTGACTTCGTAGGAGGATCCTTGATACAAAACGACAATTATTAAGAGATTAGTTTATTTTAAGAAGGGGTACGCCAAGTATTTTCAGCGTACCCTTTTTTCATACACGCCATTTAATCCTAACGGCACTCACCTATTTACGTAGATATTTAAAATCTTTACCAGAAGGTTATTGAATGTACAATTTCAAGGCAACCCCATGTTTTCAAAATCATTTGGTTTTAAGCAAAATATTTCCTAGTTTTGCCCAATAATATACAGAATTAAATAAACTGGGATATGAAGAATATAATCATTATAGCTAGTTTACTCCTCGGAATGCCGCTTATGGCACAAACCAAGGTGGTAAAAAAGAACGCCGTAAAAGCCAATAATTTCGGAATCACCTACTCGTTGCCCAAGACCTCGCTAGTCGTAGACGCCGAAGTGACGAAAGTAACTTGCAAAGCCGGGCCTTACTATCAATATGCAGAGAAGTATCTAGGCGTAAAGGATGCGGTCACGGAAGACAAGGTTTATTTCGATCTCGGAAAAATCAGTCTGATCAACCGGGGATTACCCGATGCGGATAATACCTATATCGTAGAATTCAAACAAGGTACGGTCGCCCCTTACGCTTATCTTACCGAAGATGGATTATTATGCTCGATAAACGCAGAATATACACCAGTTGAATCCGAGCTAGATGCCGCAAAGAAAAATAAAGGTCCCAACAAAAAGTGACAGACGCTTCCGTTTTCTCAGAGGAATTACTAATGGCAGGCTCCACCGCCAAACAAGCGGAGGTGGCCGCTAAACAAATTTACCGTATCCGGGAAAGCCGTTTGAACATCTTGACCGGCGAGGCGGATAATTTACCTCCCGATGGTGAAGCCATGAAACTGGTGATCCAGCAATTGGAGGAGCAAGAAAAAGCATTAACAAACCTATTCACCGGAATCTTGACCAAAGAAACCGAGCATTATGAGGTAAGTATCATCCCCCACGACAACCTAGACAAAGAAGTATTGTTCCGTTTCTCCAAGCAGCTAGGTATCGTAGACGCTGACGATTTGGGCGGTACCCCTGTCTATATGAACTTGAAAGCGACAGAAAGAGCTCCGATCCTTGATGCCAAGGAAGCCGAGAAGAAAGACAAATCATTGAAAGGAATCGTCTACAATGTTCCGGGAAAAGCCAGCATAGAAATACTAATGAACAAAAAAACACTCTACAAAGGAGAGGCCCAAATCACTCAATTCGGAACACGGGAAGGATTAGCCCCTGTTATGTTTGAGGATAAGAAAGCCCCTGTCAAGGTTCTTTTCTATCCGGAAACCGGCGCCATAAAGCAAATTATTCAATAAGTATAAACTAATATTATCTAAAACACATGTTACAAGGACAACCTAAAGGTCTCTATGCCCTAGCACTCGCGAACACGGGCGAACGCTTCGGTTATTACACGATGCTTGCGATTTTCACATTATTCTTGCAAGCGAAATTCGGCTATACGGCCGCTGAGACATCAACGATTTTCGCTAGCTTCTTAGCGTTCGTGTATTTTATGCCATTGATTGGCGGTATGATGGCCGATAAGTTCGGTTATGGAAAGATGGTTACCTCGGGTATCATCATCATGTTTGTCGGTTATCTTTTATTAGCCATCCCAACAGATGCCGCCTCGGGAAAAATCATGATGTTCGGCTCGCTAGCGCTAATCGCTTGCGGTACCGGATTATTTAAAGGTAACTTACAAGTGATGGTAGGTAATCTTTATGATGCCCCGGAATATAGAAGTAAACGTGACCAAGCCTTTAGTTTGTTTTATATGGCGATTAATATCGGTGCCATGTACGCACCTACGGCTGCCACGAAAATGACAGACTGGATGTTGGGTAAGTATAACCTTTTCTACGAGTCACAAATTCCGGCACTCGCTCACCAATTCTTAAACGGAACCATCTCCGCAGAGAACAAAGAGGCACTCGCCGCTCTGCAAAGCGCACAAGGTTTCACCGGCGATATGGCTACGTTCTGTTCCACGTATATCGAGAAGTTGTCCGAGGCATACAACTATGGATTCGGCGTAGCTTGTATCTCATTGATCATATCGATGGCTATCTATATGGGATTCCGCTCTACCTTTAAGCATGCGGATGTCAATACCAAACAAGCACAGGCTTCCCACGCTCCGCAAGAGGAATTGTCACCTGCCGAGACGAAACAACGTATCACCGCCTTGCTGCTGGTATTCGCCGTGGTATTGTTCTTCTGGATGGCTTTCCATCAAAATGGTCTGACAATGACGTTCTTTGCTCGCGACTATACGGCCAACCAAGTGACCGGACTGGATCGTATCGGCTTTGATGTGATTAACTTAACATTATTGGTTATCGCCGTGTATGGAGGATTCGCTATCGCACAATCCACAACGAGCAAAGGCAAAACGATCGCCGGCATCGTGACCGTGGCCGCATTAGCCGCTCTAGGTATCAAATATATGGCTATGCCGGAAACCGTAACGATCCTTCCGCAGACCTTCCAGCAATTTAACCCGTTCTTCGTGGTTGTATTGACTCCGGTATCATTGGCGCTCTTTGGTTACCTGGCTAATAAGAAGAAAGAGCCGTCCGCTCCTCGTAAGATCGGATTGGGTATGATGATCGCCGCTTGCGGTTTCTTGATCTTAGCGATCGGTTCTATGGGCTTGCCTACACCGGACGCTTTAGCGGCAGATAGCAAATTGCAGGTATTGGTTTCTCCGAACTGGTTGATCTCGACTTATCTGGTATTGACCTTCGCCGAATTATTGCTTTCTCCGATGGGTATCTCTTTCGTATCCAAAGTGGCTCCTCCTAAATACAAAGGTATGATGATGGGTGGGTGGTTCGTGGCTACGGCTATCGGTAACTATCTGGTCGCTATCATCGGCTATTTGTGGGGAGGCATGCAGTTATGGATGGTATGGAGCGTGTTGATCGTTCTTTGTTTACTGTCCGCGTTGTTCATGTTCTCTATCATGAAGAAACTGGATAAAGTGGCTTGACAATTGAAAATTAGAGGATGAGAAAGTCGTATACATATCGTTCGCAGGCACTCCGTTTCAGAAGATGGAGCCGGAAGGCGTATGCGGCTTTCATCAGTGTACAGAGGCTGTTACGATCGGACAATTATCCTTTTCTGTAGCCGATCGCTTCGAGAAAAAGAACCAGTCTTTACATACCGGTATCGGTACGTTCACGGACGGATTTTTCGAAGAGGATGACGAGGAGAGGGAGAATACCGAGGAGAACAAACGGAGCCTTGCGGTATCGCATGGACTGTTTACGGCATTACTCCCGGTATTGGTATCAAATGAGATCGCTCATCCGGCTCATCGTGTAGCTCACTATACATTATATAATTATAGTAAAGGCGGGAAGTATCCGAAAGAATACTTCCCGCCTTTCTTATTTCCATCCGGTTGTAGAGACGGGGCGTGCCCCGTCTCTACAACTGGGTATATATATACACGGAATTATTAAATGAGAGAAAATGACAATAGAAGAAGCAAAGCAGTACATCCTAGAGGGTGGGAAGATTACTGAGGAACAGGCTTTAAGCTTGGCGAATCACCCGGACAAAGAGGCGCTTTACGAGGCCGCCCACCAAATCACCCGCCATTTTATGGGGAATAAGTTCGACACTTGTTCCATCATCAACGCCAAAAGCGGTAATTGCAGCGAGGATTGTAAATGGTGCGCACAATCGGGACATTACAAGACCCTCGTAAACTTATATCCTTTGCTTCCGGCCAAGGAATGTGTCTATCATGCGGTATATAACCGGAAACAGGGCATCCGGCGTTGCCTTGGTGACTAGCGGTAAGCGAGTATCGGATAAAGAATTGGAACAGATCACCGATACGATCCGGCAAATCAAGCGGCAAAGCGATATTAAATGCTGTGCCTCCATGGGATTGCTAACCCGCTCCCAACTCCAATCGCTTTACGATAGCGGAGTGGAGAATTATCACTGCAATATCGAGACCGCCCCTTCCTATTTCCGTCAACTTTGTTCCACGCATACGATCGAGCAGAAGATGGAACCATCCATACCGCCCGGGAAATCGGTTTCCGCATCTGCTGCGGTGGTATTATCGGCATGGGCGAGACGATGGAGGAGCGAATCGAGATGGCTTGTTTCTTACAAAAAGAAGGTATCTTATCCATCCCTCTCAATTTATTACAGCCGATACCGGGAACTCCTATGGAGAATACACAGATCCTAGAAGAAGAGGAATGGCTAACAACGATCGCCCTTTTCCGCTTGATCAATCCGAACGCATTTCTCCGTTTCTCCGGCGGACGGGCACAATTAAGCGAGGCCACGCAACGGAAATCCCTATATATAGGGATTAACTCTGCGATCATCGGAGACTTATTAACGACTATCGGAAGCAAGGTAGAGGAAGACAAAGTCTTATTTACCTCCGAAGGCTATTCACTCACCGAAAACACCGATTGGGAAAAATGACAACAACCGAACTTTTACAATACGACCGGGATCATCTATGGCATCCCTACACCTCGACCATCGATCCACTTCCCGTCTATCTGGTATCCAAAGCGGAGGGCGTAACGATAACCCTTGCGGACGGCAGGGAGCTAATAGACGGAATGTCTTCTTGGTGGGCGGCAGTCCACGGATACAACCATCCGGTACTTAACGCGGCGGCTAAAACCCAACTGGATAAGATGAGCCATATCATGTTCGGGGGATTCACGCACGAGCCGGCTGTCGAGTTGGCCGCTAAATTACTACCGCTATTGCCCCCTTCCCTAGAAAAGATATTCCTAGCGGATAGCGGCTCGGTCGCCGTGGAGGTAGCCTTAAAGATGGCGATCCAATACTGGCAGTCCAAAGGCATACCGGGAAAACATACCTTCGCCACGATCCGTAGCGGTTATCACGGGGATACTTGGCACGCCATGTCGGTATGCGATCCGGTGACAGGTATGCATGGGATCTTCTCCGGAAGCCTACCCATCCAATACTTCATACCTCAACCTTCGGTCCGATTCGGCGAGGAATGGAGAGAGGAGGCCATGGCTCCCTTGCGGGATTTACTAGAGCGGCATGCGACGAGATCGCCGCCTTGATCTTGGAACCGGTCGTACAGGGGGCAGGAGGCATGTATTTCTACTCCCCCACTTTCCTCGTTCGTGCCCGGGAACTTTGCGACCGGTATAACGTCTTATTGATATTCGACGAGATAGCGACTGGCTTCGGGCGTACCGGAAAGTTGTTCGCATGGGAACATGCGGGAGTCGAACCCGATATCATGTGTATCGGAAAGGCATTGACGGGAGGTTATCTTACGCTTTCCGCCACGATCACGACAAAGCCGATAGCCGACACGATCTGTTCCGGCGAGGCGGGATGCTTTATGCATGGACCTACGTTTATGGGAAATCCCTTGGCATGCGCTATCGCTTCGGCCTCGATCTCTTTATTGATCGCCAGTCATTGGCAGGAGAAAGTGAAGCTTATAGAGGAACAATTGCGGGCGGAGTTAGCGCCAGCCGCCAAGCTGCCTGAAGTCGCTGAGGTACGGGTATTGGGGCGATCGGGGTGATCGAGATGAAGCATCCGGTGGATATGGCGGTATTGCAACGTCGATTCGTAGAGGAAGGGATATGGGTACGTCCGTTCGGACGGCTGGTTTATCTCATGCCTCCTTTCGTTATCTCCACGTATGAACTATCCAGACTAACCTCCGGATTATTGAGAGTATTAACGCATAATTAACATATCTACAACCGGGTAATATATAGATATATGAAATCATATAACGAGCAACTTACGGCTTTACGAGCTCCGGGAATCTTAGGCACCTACCGGAAGTCGAGCATCAAGGAATATGGATATTAAAAGAGGGAATGCGTATGCTGAATCTCTCTTCCAACGATTATCTTGGATTAGCCAGCCGGCAGGATTTACAAGAGGAGTTCAAGCATCCACACAAGACCGCTTCTATCCCTACTCCTCCTCATCATCCCGCTTGCTAACGGGTAATTTCTCCGTATATACGAAACTGGAGAAACAGATCGCCCGCTCCTTCGACCGGGAAGCCGCATTGATCTTCAATAGCGGCTATCATGCCAACACCGGAATCCTCCCGGCCTTAACCGATAAACAGACCTTATTACTCGCCGACAAGCTGGTGCACGCCAGCATCATCGATGGCATCTTGTTGAGTGGCTCCCCATTCCTCCGTTACCGCCACAACGACTATGACCAACTGGAACGCCTCGTACAAAAGAACGCCTGTCAATACGAGACGATCATCATCTTGACCGAAAGCATTTTCAGCATGGACGGGGATGTAGCGGATTTAAACCGCCTGATAGCTATCAAAAGGCAATATCCCAATATCCTATTGTACGTAGACGAGGCTCATGCCATCGGAGCCCGTGGAAAGACGGGGCTAGGTATCGCCGAGGAACAAGGCTGTATCCAAGAGATCGATCTATTGGTCGGTACTTTCGGCAAGGCGTTAGCATCTATGGGGGCCTATTTGGTTTGTTCCCATACGATACGGGAATATCTGGTCAATACGATGCGACCGCTCATATTCAGTACGGCCCTGCCACCGTTCCAAATCGCATGGACTTCCTTCATCTGGGAGCAACTCCCCTCGTTCACGAAGGAACGGGAGAATCTTCTAGCGTATAGCCGATTGTTAGCGGAAGCTTTAACGAGCAAAGGTGGCGAGATCAGCCAAAGCCACATCATCCCTTTCATCGTGGGAGAGAGCGAGGATTGCGTACGGAAAGCGGAAGAGCTACAACGAAAAGGCTTCTACTGTCTCCCGGTTCGCCCGCCGACAGTGCCCAAAGGTACCTCCCGTATCCGCTTCTCCCTTACGGCAAACCTCACGATAAAAAATATGCATCAACTGATTGTAGAGACGGGGCGTACCTCGTCTCCCACCGGGACACGCCCCGTCTCTCACCGGATAGAGAACTGGATAGATAGTATGTATATAAATTGAATTGATAGTATGTATATAGATAAGATAATAAATAAGCGATCCCCTAGTCTGATCCTCTGTCTCGCCGGCTGGTCCACCTCGCCGGAGCTTTTCCGCCATCTGGAAGTACCGGAGCAGACAGACCTATGGATTGCCTACGATTACAGGACGCTCGGGTTCGAAGAGACGTTCGCCCCCTATAAGGAGGTGCATCTGGTCGCTTGGTCTTTAGGCGTATGGGTAGCCACCCGGCTCTGGGCAGGCCACCGATCCTTTACCACGCGACCGCCCTGAACGGTACCCCTTTTCCCATGCACGATACGCTAGGCATCCCGACCGCAATCTTCGAGGGAACCCTCCATCATATCAGCGAGGAAGGCATGCGTCGCTTTAACCGCAGGATGTGCGGAGACAAGGAGACATTCAATCGCTATTCGGAACTCTCACCACGTCCGCTGGAAGAGATCAAGGAGGAACTGGAATCTCTATATAATCAGATCCTCCCGGAAAAGCTCGAATCAGCGATCCGCGGATATCCGCCTTCTGGGATCAAGCCATCCTGTCCACCGAAGATAAGATATTCCCGGCAACCAACCTCCCGGAACTACTGGCAAGGCCCGTTAGCCCATCCAAGAGACTCCAAAGGCGCCTTCAATCTTCCTTTTTACCACTACTTCAATCATGGACGAATTATGGAAGTAATCGAACAAGAACGGATCCGCCGGCGTTTCAGCCAAGCGGTGAATACATACGACGATCACGCGGAAGCCCAGAAACGGATATGCGCCCATCTGGTACAGCTATTGACCGTATACACCTCCTCTCATTTCCGCAGGGTGCTGGAAATCGGTTGCGGAAGCGGCGGATTCACCCGTTTATTAAAACAAGAATGCCAAATCGAGGAATGGGTACTCAACGATCTTTGCGAGACTTGGCAAAGCGCCATCGAGGAGTTGTTTCCTTCCGCCCCTCCTCTATTCTTGGCCGGTGATGCCGAGCGACTGGCTTTTCCCGGCACGTTCGACTTGATTGCCTCGGCCTCCGCCCTGCAATGGATGAAAGACCTTCCGCGTTTCCTCCATAGCTATCGTCCACCCTATCGCCCGGAGGCATACTGGCTTTCAACACCTTCACGCCGGACAACCTTCACGAGATCAAGGAACTGACCGGAGAAGGGCTCACCTATCCTACCGCCGGACAATTAAGGGAGTGGTTATCCACCTACTTCCGGATCGTCCATGAAGAGGAAGGAAATATCGCCCTGACCTTCCAGCATCCGCTGGAGGTGCTGAGACATCTAAAGTACACGGGTGTCACGGCCAACGCCTCTAGCGTCTGGACACGGGGAAAACAGGAACGTTTCTGCCGGGATTATCAAGAGAGATTCCCCTCGGCGATGGTGGAGTCACATTAACTTACCGTCCACTCTATATCTTAGTGGTCAAAAGATAAAGGTGAGGTAGGTCGCCTCTTCCGAAGTATTGATCCTTTCACCTATATGATATGATCGTATCACAAGGGTGAAACGATCTTTTCACCTAGGTGATACGTTCTTTTCACAAGGGTGAAAAGATTAATAGCACAGAAGAAAAGGAATAAATCTCTTAGAGACAAGGGGGAATATCCATAGAGACAAAAGATTAATCAAGCAACTATTTAAACAACAGAACAATGAGCCATCAAACGAAAGAAAATGTATTATTTATCTCCGGCATAGACACGAACGTCGGAAAGACCGTAGCCACCGGAATGATCGCCAAGGCATTGGCGAAAGCCGGAAAGAAAGTGATCACCCAAAAGATGATACAGACCGGATGCGAGCACGTATCAGAGGATATAGAGCACACCGCCAAATCCAAGGGATACCCTTTACCGACGAGGACACGCGAGGGTTGACTTGTCCTTATATCTTCACCTATCCTTGCTCTCCCCATATGGCGGCGGCGAAAGATGGAAGACGTATCGATTTAGACACGATCACCCAATCCACCCGGCGATTGCGAGAGACCTACGAGTATGTATTACTGGAAGGAGCCGGAGGACTGATGGTGCCGAACGACATGGAATCCCTTACGATCGATTATGTAAAGGAACAGGCGTATCCCTTGATACTAGTCACGTCCGGTAAGCTGGGAAGTATCAATCATACTTTGCTCAGCCTGTACGCCTGCGAGCGATACGGCATCGAGGTAAAAGCCATCGTCTATAACCAATATCCAAGCATCGACCCTTGATCGAGGCGAATACCTTGGAGTATCTAAAGGCCAAATTCCCGGAGATCCCCTTAATCCTCCTTCCGGAAATGAAAAAGGGAAGCGAGGAGCTTCCCGATATTCGCCCGTTGCTATAACGCCCTATCAAGCCGGATCAGGAAATAGATCCAGTATTTTCTGATCCGCTTTTCTCCGGATCTCCGGTGTAATGCTATCCTTCACCATTTTCAATACGAAAGTCATCACCGCCACATCGTCCGTGAAGCCGATAATGGGGAGCACGCTCTCCGGGATCAAGTCGAAAGGCAGTATAAAGTACCCTAAAGCCCCGATTATATAAGCCTTATGTTGAAGAGGCACCTTTTCATCCTGCAACATATAATACAGCGTGAAGACAGGACGCAATACCGTAGCCCCCACTTTCTTCGCTACCCGCTCTATCTTCTTCCAGAAACTCTTCTCCGAGAAATAAGTCCCATATCTTTGTATCTCATGTACTTCCTCGAAAGGAACATCCTCAATCTTTCTTGTGTCCATAAACGAATCCTATTAAATCATCTTTCACAAAGATAACAAGTAGTGTAGAAAAATTGCACATCAAATGAGGAAATATTACACAATGCCACCTCCACACCCGTATTCAAAGCTTTTCGTAATAATCTCATAAGAAAACAATTATAAAGAAACCTACAGGATTTATCACATCTGGCACGCCTTTTTCAGATAATCCTCTAGTTAGTATAGGTATTAATAAGACGTTTTAAACAAAAAGAGATGAGAAATGTAAAAACATGGGGCATACTATTCCTATGTCTACTTCTATTGCCCGGGGTAGCGTATGCCCAAAAAAGACAGATCGAGGGAACGGTGATTTCCCAAGAGGACAAGGAGCCTCTGATCGGAGCGACCGTTATCGTAAAAGGGAGCCTGTCGGGAGCGGAGACCGATCTCGACGGACATTTCACGCTGGAAGTTGATCCTGACGCCAAATTCATTATTGTCGATTACATCGGCATGAAGCAGACCCAAGTATCTATCCCGAAAAGCGGTATCTTAAACGTGGCTTTACAACCGGAGGCGATGAACCTCGATGAGTCGTGGTAACCGGTTACGGTAACTTCTCACGTTCTTCCTTTACCGGTTCCGCCAACACTTTACGGGCTGACCTACTGAAAGAGATGCCGGTGGTTTCCATAGAACAGAAACTACAAGGCATGACCTCCGGTGTCAATATCACGGGAAGCTCCGGGCAACCGGGAGCGAACGCATCCATCCGTATCCGTGGTATGGGCTCGTTCAACGCATCGAACGAACCTTTGTTTGTGATAGACGGAGTTCCCGTCACCTCGGGCAACCTAAGTACCGGAAGCGGATCGGAGGCCTCCTACATGAACAATGCCAAGACCAACATCATGAGCACGATCAATCCCTCCGATATCGAGAATATCACGGTTATCAAGGATGCCGCCGCCGCCTCCCTTTACGGTTCCCGTGCGGCCAACGGTGTTATCTTGATCACGACCAAACAAGGATCGAAAGGACGTACCCGGGTCACGTTGAACGCTAGCGCCGGATTCTCGGACGCAGCGGTAGACTTCCGCCCGACCCTCAACGGAGAGCAACGCCGGGAACTACTTTATGAAGGCTTGGTTAATTACGCGCAAGACCAGATCGCCAAAGATCCCGCATCTTTCACCCAGACTCCGGAAGAGTACGCCAACGCCAATATCGGGGCATACACCTCTGTTCCTGCTTTAGGCTATACCGATTGGAAAGACGTGTTGATGAGACGGGCCGTACATCAAAATTATGAGGCTTCCATTTCCGGCGGTTCCGAGAACACGACGGTCTACAGCTCCTTGGGTTATCAAAAACAAGAGGGTCTGGTGGAGAACTCATCGATGGAACGGTACTCCGGACGCTTTAACGTGCAACAAAAGATCGGCAAACGAGGCGAGGCCGGAGCGAACCTCATGTTCTCGCAAGTGAATCAAGAGATGAACGAGGAACGTACATCCAGTATCAATCCTTTCTATTGCATGGCGGTAGCCACTCCTCCCTCCTACCCGGTATTTAACGAAGATGGTTCCTACGCCAATACCTATCCCGGAACGAACGTAAATCCTTTGCGGGATATGCGTACCGACTATAACCGGGTTCGTATGACCCGTATCTTCGGTACGGCGCACGGTGCGGTAGAGATTATCAAAGGACTTAAATTAAAGGAAGTACTCAGCTATGATTATAGCATCCAAAAGGATGCCCGCTATTTCAACGCATTAAGCGGGGCGGGTCCCAAGAGCGGTAGCGATGCCCAATCGTCCAAAGGTTTTATCGAATACGGGAAATTGATCTCTTCTACCTCGTTGAACTACGTGAAGACATTCGCCAACAAACATCATCTGGATGTACTAGCCGCTTATGAGGCGGAAAGTTTCCAGACGGATAAAGCCGCCGGTGAGAAAAGCAAGATGCCGTCCGACCAATTATTCGAGCCGGACAATGCCGCCGTTATAAACAGTTTCGTATCCTCTACACAGGATTATCGGTTGCTTTCTTATCTAACCCGCTTGAATTACGATTACGACAACCGGTATTATATCGCCGGAAGTTTCCGCCGGGATGGTAGTTCCCGATTGGCGCCGGAACATCGCTGGGTAATTTCTGGTCGGTCTCAGGCATGTGGCATCTGGGAGCCGAGGATTTCATGAAAGCCGTAAAGCCGGTGTTGAGCGATGTCAAGATCCGTGCCTCTTATGGCGTGAACGGTAATCAGCCGGGATCTTATTACGGTTATATGGGCTTATATAGTTACGGAAAGAACTATATGGATAACCCCGGTTCGTATGAAAGCACACAAGCCAATCCCAATCTAAAATGGGAGAAGAACTATAATATGAACCTCGGACTAGACCTCGCGTTTATCGATCGCATCTTCGTAACGCTCGAGTATTACAATCGTGACACCAAGGATTTGCTTTACAACCGTCCGATCAGCGCCACGACCGGATTCCTGAACTATCTGGGTAATCTGGGGCAGTTAAACAATAAAGGTGTCGAGCTGGAGGTTCGTTCCTTGAATATCTCGAACGCAGATTTTAATTGGACTACGGTATTGAACTTGACACATAACAAGAATAAGATCGTGGCCCTTGATGGTAATCTCGATCAAGTGGTAGAAAGTAGTTGGTTTATCCGGAAAATAGGATTGCCATTCAATACATTCTATGTAAAGGAATTCGCCGGGGTAGATCCCTCGAGCGGAAATGCGCTGTATTATAAAAATACGGAAGACGAGAATGGCAATCTAGACCGCACCTTACCCAAGATGTCAATGAGGCGCAAGCGGTTCCTTATAAACAAGTAGATCCGAAGATATCCGGAGGCCTTACCAATATCCTTTCTTATAAATGGTTCGACTTGGCCTTTACGCTCTCTTATTCATTGGGCGGCTATTCTTTCGACAAGACCGGTACGTATATCGAGACAGACGGAGCCAGCGAAGGAAACCGCAACCTGCCCATCTATGAGTTAGACCGTTGGCAAAAGCCCGGTGATATCACCGACATTCCCCGTTTCGTATTGGGACGCTCCGACAAAGTGAGCGGTGGTTCTTCTCGCTTCGTACATAGTACGGATCACTTGCGGTTAAAGAACCTGACGTTCGGGTTTACCCTGCCTCATAACTGGACCGATAAAGTCTTGCTGGATAAAGTCCGTGTCTATTTCTCCGGCAGCAACTTGCTGACTTGGGCGAAATGGAAGCAATATGATCCGGAAGTGCCCGTATCCGGCGAGGTATTCTGTGAGACACCGCCCATGCGAACCTTTAGCTTCGGCGTGGAAGTTAATTTCTAAACACAACAATTCATTCGATAAAAAAGAAATACAATGAAATGGTCAATTAAATATATCGTAAGCGCTCTTCCTTTCTTATTCACGGCTTGCTCCGGAGATTGGCTGGATCTGGATCCCTCCACTTCCGTGACCAGCGATAACGCTATTCAGTCACTGGAAGACGCTAAAACCGCATTAAATGGAATCTATCGCATAGCATCCGAGCATAGTTATTATGGAGACAACTACCTCTATTATGCCGACTGCCGTGGCGAAGACGTACAAGCTCGTATTGACAAAGGTCCCGGCAGACGTGTATCTCCGTACTATCTGTTCAACGTAGCCGCCGACGACGCTTTTAATATCACGAGAGTATGGAACCAACCCTATATCGTGATTCATCAAGCGAACAGCTTAATCGAGAAAATAGACAACGGTAACGTCCAAACCTCCGACACGCAAGAAATCGCCCGTATAAAAGCAGAGGCGTTGGCTATGCGTGGCTTGGCCTTATTCGATTTAACCCGCCTCTTTGGCATGCCTTATACACTGGATAATGGGGCGTCCTTGGGTGTGCCCATCGAGATCAAGACGGAGTTGCCGACTCACCAACCGTCTCGCAACACGGTAGCCGAATGCTACAACCAAGTGATCAAAGACCTGACCGAAGCCTTACCCAACCTTGTTACAACCAAATCCGACGGTCACCAAAATGTATGGAGCGTGAAAGCACTTCTATCTCGTATCTATTTATATATGAACGACAACGAGAACGCCCTTAAATACGCTCAAGAAGTAATCAATAACGGAGGTCTTTATACCTTGTTCACGCACGATGAGTATACCTCCGTATGGGGAAAAGACTTCAATTCCGAATCCCTGTTCGAGTTCTACTTTACGCTTACCGAGCCTTCCGGCGGTAGTGGCGGAGAAGGCGCTCCCATGGTATATGCCGATAACGTGAAAGATTGGAACAATTTGGTCTTGACGAAAGATTTCTTGGATTTACTGGGTGAAGACCCGGATGATGTTCGCCATGCCTTATGCCGCTTACCTCAAAAACCGGACGAGGATATCCTTCCAACCGGTTCGACCGGACATCCTAAATATCTGACGAAGTATCCCGGAAAAACAGGAGATGTATTGACCGGCAATCCGCAAGACAATGACCTATGCATCATCCGTCTGTCCGAGATATACTTAAATGCGGCCGAGGCGGCTTTCAAGCTAGGAAAACGTAGCGAGGCGTTAGGCTACCTGAATCAAATCGTAAGCCGAGCAACCCCAATAAATCCGTTAGCGACTCCGAGCTTCCCTAGAGAGAATCCTTAAAGAACGCCGCAAAGAATTGGTTGGCGAAGGACATGCGTTCTTTGATTACATGCGTAACAATATTCCGGTAATCCGCAAGGGCGGTTGGCATTTGCCGCAATTACCTACCGACGCACAGGTGATCAACGCTTCCGATCCCCGGGTAGCACTCCCGATTCCGCAAAGCGAGATCGACGCAAACCCGAATATCGTACAGAATAAACGTAACCAACAAGAAAAAGGGGAATGGCATTAAAACCATTCCCCTTTTTCTTGTTTCGCTTATTTCTTTTTCAAGATCCGTTGCGCCGAATCCGACAGCACCACGATCGCACCGGCCAGTATCGCCGTATCTTTTATCACCAATCGCCCGGCCCCCGATAATAACGGGAAACCAAATTCCCCGCTGCCAAGATTAGGTACCCAGACCTCCGGAGTCGTGACCAAGAAGGACAACGTCCCGAACGTCATGATTATAGCCAACCCCGCTCCTACCAAACCGATCTTCGGCGAGAAAATGCCGAGGAAAGTCAAGATACCGATCGCCATGATCAAGATTCCCAAGCCACGAGAGAAGCCATACGTGTTATTCTCTTGATGCCACTCATGCTTCGCTTGATCGAACTCACCCTCTTTTAATTTATACGTCTTATATTCGGGAGCGCTTTTCGTATAGAAGAAACTCATGAAAGGGCTGTTCGCCACAAACGGAACGATGCCTTCCGCTTCATAATTCCAGAACTTCAAACCGCCGATCCACACAAATATGATCAAGATCGATATACGGATCAAATGAATACCTAGCTTCTGAGTAGAGGCCGCCACTTGCAAAAACGAGTAAAACAGGTCATTCAACTTTTTCATCTTATTATTTGTTTTATAGTATTGAACTTATACCGCAAAGATCGGTAGAAACACCTATCCCGTAAATGGCGATTTTACCGGATGAGTTAGCAATTATTCCCGTTTCTCTCTTTTCCGGTACTCAGAGACGCTTTCTCCCGTCATTTTCTTGAAAAAACGGCTGAATGTGGCTTGATCCTCGAAGCCCAAGATCTCCGTGATTTCCTTCGCGCTCTTCTGGCTATATAATAGCAATCGTTTGGCCTCAGCCTCAATTCGTTCGTGAATGATCCGTAACGGAGAAGGTAATCCGCAAGTCGTAAAAAGGTTGGATAGGGTTTTTGGGGAGCGATGCAGCATATCCGCATAATCTTGGACCATCTTCTTTTCCTTAAAATGGTTATCTACCAATACATAGAACTGGCGAACCATATCGAACGCCTTTTCCCGTTCCGGGCTTACCGAAAACTTCTCACGTGCGATCCGGGTGCACAAAATAATGAAACGTTTCAGTAAGATACGCAGCATCTCCTCTTGCAAATTATCCTTTATGGCGTACTCACTCGTTAGGCTGTCTGTGATATCGCGCAAAGAGGCAACTTGGGATTCGCTCAATTTCAATTGCATCACATTGGAAGTCCCGTTAAAAAGAAAACCATTACACGACACCTCATTGTCATGTCCGAAAATACAATAGAAATTACTGTTAAACAGAAGGGTCAAGTACTCGCCATTGATCGCCTTGAACTCGATATGGTGCAAAGGAGTCAAGGGAATAATCTCACCTTTCACTAAGGTAGTCGGTACGTGATCGATCTCCAGTTGCAACGAACCGCTTTGTACCCAAATAAACTTGTAAAGCGTATTATCTTTCTGCAAAGCAAGGTTCGTGTGATACGAATCGGTCAACGCTATATTACCTCTTAAGCGAGTATTAAAAATATATTCCATAGATTTCTTCCGGATTTTAAGACGGATAAAGATAACAATATTATATAAACAAAAAGCGGAAAGTTCACTTTATTCCCAGCAAACTTCCGCGTCACTAATCCCCAAAACACACTATACGAGTTATTTCGACTCTAATAAAATATCATCAACCAATTTCTTCAACTCATTCTTCTGCATAGCCCCTTGAACCATACTCGGTTCTTTCTTCATCGGTACAAACAATAAAGAAGGAATACTACGGATACCGAAAACACTCGCTAAATCCGCCTCTTTATCGACATTCACCTTATATATGTTGATTTTACCCTCGTACTCTTTGCTGATCTCATCCAAGATAGGAGACATCATCTTACAAGGGCCACACCAAGTGGCATAGAAATCGATAACCGCAGGTTTATCACCCTCGAACTTCCATGCGTTCGGGTTTGTCTCAAAGTCATACACTTTCTTTACGAAATCTTCTTGTGTTAATTCTGTTACTGTCATTTTATTTTCTGTTTTATTGTTATTATTCTTATTTCCATTACTAGCGTTCGCCATTCCTACCAAAAGACTTGCGAACAATACGGCACCGACCTTAATAAAACCCATCTTGAACCTCCTTTTTATTTATTACTTTGTCTTCTATTTATATTGCAAAGTTCATCTTATTTCCACGATTAAGAAATGGCCATATCGCCGGATAAGTTTGCAATACTTCCCGATCCCCATCAAAAAAGTATAAAATAAGTTTTTTCAAGATAAATGCCGTACCTTTGCGACGTTTTCCCAAAGAACACATTATGAGCAATAAACAATTATTCAACGACCCTGTTCAACGTAAACGATATATTTGCGCTTTATTAATGATCTTATTAATGGTGGGTGTCTCTGAGCTTATGGGAGAGAAAGAGATTATCTTCCCGGAGATGGCGGCGCTCACGATCGGAATGTGGATCGTAGATAAAAAAGTATGGACCGTAAGTCGTCTTAAATTAGTTCTGTTAATGTCGATCGGGCCATCGTCGGTGTCTGTATCGTACGCTATTCTCCTTTTCCCTTGATCGTAAATCTATGTATCTCGTTCGCGTTCTCGCGATATGCCTACAAGTCTCCCGGACCACATTGATTCCACAGATATCAGCCTGTATGCTCCCGATCCTTTAGGGACGGAGAGTTGGGTATATCCGATAGCCGTGACGGTTATGTCGTTGGTGGTCGTTGGCGGACAAAAGTGGATGGAGAAAAATAAGTATAGAAAAGAGATTACCTATACCCCGGTTCAACGAGACCCGAAGAAGAATTGCCTCAAATGGGGAACCTTGCTGGCAACGATACCTCTTATCGCCGCAATTCCCATTCATACCGGTTATTTGTATTGTATCCTTCCCCCGTTAATCGTAACGTACGTGGAATTCTCCACCTCGAAGGCCGGATTCCGAGGACGTCCCTTGGGAACTTTCCTGCTGCTGGCAATAGCGGCTGTCTTAGGAAGTACCTCCCAATTGATCGGACATATTTATTTGCATTTACCGGAGACGGTCGTAGCCCTCTTCCTTTTCATCTGCTTATTTATCCTATTCGAGTGGTGGGGGAAATTTTTCGCTCCGGCCGGGGCGATCGCGTTAGTCCCGATGATCATTTCTCCCCAAGCTGATAGGGTATCCATTGCAAGTAATGATAGGTGCTGCCCTGCTCATCTTCATCGCCATGGTTCTTTTTTTAAAATGTTACAAATGGCCTAAATCACATCTGATTTATTGCTTAGTCCCCGCCCCCATACGTACTTCCCATAGATACCGATCCTATTTACGCCAACAAGAAAGAAAAACGATGCCGAACCTTGGTTAACAAGATCCGGCATATCGTACATTCTTTTTCCGTAAAACCTCAACGATCTACAAATGCAACTGCAAGCCGATAGAAACCGGATGCACCTTCGGACCTTTCCCATTTTCAAAGAGGTCGATCGGTGAGTACTTGGCGTAAAGACCGATCCAATCCCAACCGGCTTGAAATAAGAAATCCATAGTTACCGGACGGATATTCATACCGGAATCCATTTTCTCTTTGTGCTTTTTACCGGAAGCGTCATTATATACGATCTTCGAGGAAGAACAAGTCTTGATCACACCGACTACACCCGCAGACAAGAAGAATTCACTCGAACGCTTTTTAGGTTGCCATTCCAATAACAACGGAATGGTCAGACTCGTGATATTCAACTTACTCGCTTTCAACGTAACACCCTCAGGAGCCGGACGCAAAGCCGTAACACCGTCTATCTCCTTGAAATACTCATTCGTATCTATCCGGTAACGGCTCCAACGCATACCGGCACCGATCACCACCGCCCAACGATACCGAGAGAACGGGAACGCTTTTTCCAATACATTCAAATTATATTCCAATGAGTTTCCACTACGAAGGGAGACTCCGTCTACATCATTTACATGTAAACTCCCATCCGCAAAGTTCGCGAAGCCATTCCAAAACCGGCCCAATGCGGATTGAAGTCCTTATCCCAAGTAGGCACAGGGATATTGATAGACTTCACGTGTTTACGGCGTTCATAGCTTTGTCCGTCCCGGTAATGCCCTTCGAAGATCAACTCGTCGTCCACGGAATCACCATCCTCGTCTACCTCATACACCCTGACTTCATGCGATCGCCATTATCTTTCACCTCGATACGTTTTCTCTCAAGGGTGATAATCGTATCCCCAGCCAAAGGCTCAACCTCAGCGGCCATCAACGATTACTGGGAAGCAAGCCATTAAGACTAAAAGTATTCTTTTCATCTTCCTATCTGTTTTGTTTGTTTATAAATCTTTCTTCGTAAATAATAGCGTGATTAAATCATCACTATCCAAATCTCCCTCAATGTACACCAAGGTTATTACCCCTTTCTTGCTGACCTTAAAAAGGACAAAACGGTTGATATCTGCTTCTACGCCCTTCAACTGGTAATAAGCGGAGACTACCCCTCCATCGTCCGTCACCTCTTTGATCTTCCGGGCCCCTTTCTGGTCCGCTTCCAGACATTGGCGGGTAAACCGCAGGGCTTCCGGATCATCTTTGATCGTAATACTCTTATAACGAGTCATGCCATACGTTTCCAACATCTCGTTAGACAACTCCACCATCGTGACATTACGTTTTTTGCCATATCGTTGAAAGACTTCCTGAATCTTCAAGTCTTTCTGTGTCTCGGCAGCCGAGACACCACAAGGCATTAAGCAAAATACCGCCACCAGCAACCATAACATGTATTCGAACCGTCTCATATTTACAGTATTTTTATTCATTATCATCAAATAAAGAACGAAGCTCGTTCAATTGGTTATCAATAATCATACGGTCGGCCTCATCACGATCCGCTTCCGGAAAGTACTCGTCCGCAGGTGTGGCCACCTCCTGCAAAGCTTCCAGCGCCATGGAGCGAACTTTATGAATATCCGTATAACAACGACCGTTTATAACGACATAATTATCCGAACAGAAACAAGGATCTACCGGATTCAACAGATGGTTAAGCCCCAAAAGCAGCAAGAAACTGGCGGCGATACCGGATACCAAATACAACACGGATCGTAAAGTAAACGTCTTCTTTTCCTCCACCTTTTCCGCATCCAGCATAAAAAGGATATCCTCATCAATCGGAATCAATGCCTCATCCGGCTGTCGTTCCTTCCGACTCTCTTCCTCCAAATAGGTAAACATAGGCGTATAGACCGCCAACCTGTCCGGAACATTCCCGGAAGTAAAGAAGGCTCGAAGTTCCCGCTCTTCTTCCGAAGAGGTTTCTCCTTCAAAATATCGGTTTAATAACTCGTCTATGTCCATTTCTCTTGTTTATTTAATTGTAAAAACTGTTCCCGTATCTTTTTCCGAGCCTTGAGAGATTCACCCGGACATTCTCGACCGGTGTAGCCGTGATCTCCGCAATCTCGCTAACTCATAGCCCTCTACATCCTTCATCCGGATAATGGTTTGCTGCAAAGCGGGCAACTGGGCGATCAAGTGCCGTATGCATTCGGCGGCATCCCTTTGCTCCAGTTGTTCGTCGGGGCTTACCGCATCCGATACCAACGTAACGCTCTCCAACTCCGATCCCTGCGGCTTTCGCAACTTTATCTTATCCAATGAGAGATTTTTCGTAACCTGCATAGCCAGCGCCTCCACGCTATGGTAGGCATCCAGTTTTTCCCGGATATACCAAAGCTTTATGAATGCCTCTTGCACCACATCCTCAGCTTCGGCTGTGTCCTCAACCAGTCTCTGGGAGAAATTCAACATCTTCTGCCGGAGAGGTAGTACGGTTATTTTAAACGTCTCAAGTTCCATTTCTATAATCAAGACGACAAAGGAAGAAAAACATATCATGGAAAATTAACTTATTTGGAAAAAACTTTGCCTGTCACCCGCTTGTTTGTAATAGAAAACTTAAACGTTATGAAACTAAAAGTATCATTTACAGCTATTTTATTCATGAGCTGCTGCTTATTCCTCACCGTAGGTTGCCAACAAAAGAAACAAGGCTCCGATGACAAATCGGTCCCTCAAGCGATTCAAAAGGTTATCCAGATGAAATATCCGGGGGCGACCATTACCGAT
>ENA-OQAA01000538-OQAA01000538.1-human-gut-metagenome-genome-assembly--contig:-NODE-538-length-25469-cov-2.991358_pt1 | contig 25469 bp, 34 predicted proteins | sample MGYA00242489_ERZ504515 | MGnify/ENA primary metagenome ERZ504515 (study PRJEB26092, sample SAMD00036237) | human gut metagenome | host: Homo sapiens | study: EMG produced TPA metagenomics assembly of... | reverse complement strand
TGCTGCTTCTATGATTAACCAGGTTCTGGTAGAAGAATCTATCTGGGATGGGAAGAACTGGAAGTAGAAGTTGTACGTGATGCCAAAGGAAACAAAGTTTCTGTGTGCTTCATTGAAAACATTGACCCGGTTGGTATTCATACTGGTGATTCCTTCTGCTCTGCTCCTATGCTCACCATTTCACAGGAACTGCAGGATCGTCTGGAAAAACAGGCTCACGCTATTGTAGAGTCCGTAGGCGTTATCGGTGGTACAAACGTACAGTTTGCACATGATCCGGTATCAGACCGTGTAGTAATTATTGAAATCAACCCAAGAACTTCACGTTCTTCTGCTCTTGCAAGTAAAGCAACCGGATTCCCTATTGCCTATGTATCTGCTCTTCTTGCTGCAGGACTTACTCTGGATGAAATTCCATACTGGAAAGAAGGAACTCTGGATAAATACAAACCATCCGGCGACTATGTAGTAATTAAATTTGCCCGCTGGGCATTTGAAAAATTCAAAGGCTCTCAGGACAAACTGGGTACTCAGATGAAGCTGTAGGCGAAGTTATGTCCATTGGTAAGAACTACAAGGAAGCTCTCCAGAAAGCCATCCGTTCTCTGGAAAAAGGCTGCTATGGTCTTGGTTTTATGAAAGACCTTCATGAACTTACCTTAGATGAATTGTATGCAAAACTGGCAGAGCCAACCAGCGAAAGACAGTTTATCTTATATGAAGCAATCCGCAAAGGCGCTCCTCTGGAAGAACTTCACAAAATGACTTACATCAAAATGTGGTTCTTAGAACAGATGAAAGAACTGGTAGACGAAGAAGAAAAGATCCTTTCCTACAAAGGACAGGAACTTCCGGATGAACTGCTGATTCAGGCGAAAAAAGATGGTTTCTCTGATAAATATCTGGCACAGCTTCTGGAAACAGACGAAAGGGAATTGTTCAAACGCAGAGAAGCTCTTGGCATGCAGGAACGCTGGGATGCAGTACCGGTAAGCGGTGTCAAAGATCCGACTGCTTACTACTACTCCACTTATATCGGAGAAGACAAGACTCCTGTATCAAATGGCAGAAAAGTTATGGTTCTTGGCGGCGGTCCAAACCGTATCGGACAGGGTATCGAATTTGACTACTGCTGTGTACACGCTGCTCTTACTTTAAGAGAGTTAGGCTTTGAAACTATCATGGTAAACTGTAACCCGGAAACTGTTTCTACAGACTACGATACTTCTGATAAACTGTATTTTGAGCTCTGACTGTAGAAGACGTTATGTCCATTTACAATAAAGAAAAACCACTTGGTATTATTGTTCAATTCGGCGGACAGACTCCTCTGAACATTGCGGCAGAACTGGAAAGACGCGGCGCTCATATCCTGGGAACTTCTCCTGCTGTCATTGACATGGCAGAAGACCGTGACTTATTCAATGCAATGATGCACAAGCTGGAAATTCCTATGCCGGAATCAGGAATGGCTGTCAATGTAGAAGAAGCTCTGGAAATCGCACACCGCATTGGTTATCCTATGATGGTTCGTCCTTCTTATGTATTAGGCGGACGCGGCATGGAAGTTGTTTACGATGATGATATGCTGAGAAACTACATGGCTGCTGCTATTGATGTGACACCGGAACGTCCAATCCTTATGGATAAATTCCTTCAGAATGCGCTGGAATGTGAAACCGATGCTATTTCTGACGGTACTCATGCATTCGTTCCTACTGTTATGCAGCACATTGAGCAGGCTGGTATTCACTCCGGTGACTCTGCATGTGTGATTCCTTCTGTAGAAATTTCAGAAGAAAATAAGGCTTTAATCCGTAAATATACCACTGCCATTGCATGTGAAATGGGTGTTGTAGGTCTTATGAACATGCAGTATGCAATCTGTGAAGGTAAGGTTTATGTTCTGGAAGCCAATCCACGTGCTTCCCGTACCGTACCTCTGGTATCTAAGGTTTGCAACATTAACATGGCAAACATTGCTACCAAACTTATGGCTTACGAATTAACAGGAGAACGTCCTGATGTAACAACCTTTACAGAACAGGCTCATCCATACTATGGTGTAAAAGAGGCTGTGTTCCCATTTAATATGTTCCCTGAAGTTGACCCTCTTCTGGGACCGGAAATGCGTTCTACTGGTGAGGTACTGGGACTTAGCGAATCCTTTGGAATGGCTTACTACAAAGCTCAGGAAGCAACAGGTTCTAAACTTCCTCTTAGTGGAACTGCTTTAGTCAGTGTTAATAAAAATGACCGCGCAGGCGCTCTGGAAGTTGCAAAACAGCTTCATGAACTGGGATTCAAGATTGTTTCCACTTCCGGATGCTCACAGTATTTCAATGAAAACGGAGTACCTTGTGAAACTCTGAAGAAAATGCAGGAAGGACGTCCAAACATTCACGATGCTATGATTAATGGAAAAATTGACTTAATTGTCAACACTCCATCCGGCAAGCAGAGTAAATATGACGACTCTTATCTGAGAAAAACTGCAATCAACAAAAAGATTCCATATATCACCACCATGTCAGCAGCTCTGGCAAGTGTAAAAGGAATCCATGCAGTACAGAACAAGACGGTTTCCAACCTGAAATCCTTACAGGAATACCACAAAACTCTGGAAAACGCATAAAATCTGAATGATAAAAAAGGGGTTGCTGTATACAATGCAGTAGCCCCTTTTTTGTATCGAAATGAAGGAGTACAAAAGAAAATGTCTGTAAAATCATCGAAGAATTCTCTGCTGCTGTTTGTTGCAGCAATTATCTGGGTGTTGCTTTCGTAGCGCAGAGCGCCGGGTATGGACTATGTAGGTCCTTTTACTTTCAATGCAGTGCGCTCTCTTCTTGGAGGGTGGTACTCATCCCCTGTGTCTTTCTGCTAAACCGTATCAATAGCAGGCAGACAGACAGTGCAAAGAACAGCGCCATGCCAAAAGACCGGCCAAAGGATTTACTCATAGGTGGTCTTGCCTGTGGTTTTCTCATGTTTGTATCTACAGCTGCAGCAGGTTGGAATCATGTACACAACCGTTGCAAAAGCTGGGTTTATTACTGCTCTTTATATTATTATGGTGCCCGTCCTGGGTATTTTTTTGAAACGAAAAGCAGGATTGAAGATCTGGATCAGTGTTCTTATTGCAGTGGTTGGCTTATACCTTCTCTGCATGAAAGGCAGCTTTTCCATCAGCAAGGGAGATTTCCTGATTCTGCTGTGTTCTCTTACCTTTGCCATGCACATTATGGTGGTAGATTATTTCACAGAAAAAGTCAGCGGAACCAAGTTATCCTGCATCCAGTTTCTTTTTGCAGGAGGTCTCTCCGCAGTGCTGATGTTCCTGTATGAAGAACCAAAGCTGTCCTCCATCTGCGCTGCCTGGCTGCCCATTGCCTATGCCGGTATTCTTTCCTGCGGTGTTGCCTACACCTTCCAGATTATCGGTCAAAGAGGCACGGATCCTACTATTGCGTCCCTGATTCTCAGTCTGGAATCTGTGATTTCTGTACTGGCCGGATGGGTGCTTTTGGGAGAGAAATTATCTGCCAGAGAGCTTACTGGCTGTGTCCTTATGTTTGCAGCTATTTTGCTGGCTCAGATAAATCCAAAACAATTTTTAAAGAAGAAACTATAATAGGAATGCCCCCATACTGCCAAAACAGACAGTCAGGGGCATTCCCCTTTATATTTGTTTCCACATATTACTCTGCAAAATATCCCTTATGGTCTGCATAGATAAATCGACAGAAGCAATTTCATCCGCACACCGCTTTAATTCCTTTCGAATCGTTTCTTCGTGCTGTACATTTCTTTTGTATTTCATCTGGTGCTCTAACGTTGCCCAAAAATCAATGGCAATGGTTCGAAGCTGAATTTCTGCAGTGATACTCTTTAAGTTCTTTGCTGCAAACTGCACAATCAAATGCAGACTTCTGTAACCATTTGGTTTTGGATAGGAAATATAGTCTTTCTTTTCTATGATCTGAATATCTTCTCTCTTTTCAAGCCACCTTGCAATCTGGTACACCTCCTCCACGAAGGAGCATATGACCCGGATGCCGATTGCATCATGAGTACTTTGAAGGGCGGTATGAGCGTCTTCCATAAGGCCACGTTTTTTTAATTTTCCCATCATACTTTCCGGTGATTTGATTCTTGTCTTAACATATAAAATCGATTGCAGTTCATCTTCAGCACAGGCATTTGGATAGGTTTCTATTAATGACTTTAAATAGCTTCTCCCTGCTTTAATAAGGGAAATGCATTCCCATAATATTCTTCTGGTGTCAAAAAATCACCTCCCTGCTACACAGTTCATTTCTTTTGTAATAAATACATAAGATTTCCAAGAAAAAGAAAGATTCCTCCAAGGATGAAGTATATGATTACCAGACGGTTGGTTGTTCCATATATTTCCAGTACTCCACAGAAGATAGAACCTACCGTTAAGGTGGAAATTCCAAAATGATGAAAACGTCGCGCCATGGGTCTGGGAATTTTGTTTCGGAAGTACAGCACACAAGAAAAGGGAAGGGTTCCGCCAAGCAACGGATCATAAAAGCGTAGAGCATATAATAAGAATATACCCCATAACTAAAAGATTTATAAACAGCTCCAAGGATAGCACAAGCTATGGTTACAAGAAGGTAGGTGAACACAAGTTTCTCTATCTCTTTTCTGGATTTCTTAATATCCGATATAGACAATATCACTCACACTCCTTTCCTTTACACTGCGACCATCCGTTGTTGGGGTATTTATCACTTCTCCGTTAAAATACATGGTAGAGGAACCGCCGCCATCCAGATTGTACGCAGTTTCTACCCCAAGACCATCCATAAATTCTGCCAGTTCTAAAAGTGACAAGCCTTCACTTTCTTCTGTACGCCCATCAGAAACAACAAATACATAATGAAGATTATCGATAATACCAATGGCTGTTCTTGGATTACTGGCCATGGCTTTTCCTACCTCGTCTTCTTCTGTTACAGCAATGGTTCCATTTTCTATGAGAGCAGGACCAAAAGATAAGAGTTCCTGTGCTCCTTGTTCTAAAAGCTCTTCTGCAGTAACCGATTCTTCTGAGATGATTTCAAAGCTTCCATCCTCATAAATGACCAGATCTTCCTGTCCTTCTTCTGCTTCGCTGCGGTACAACGTTCCATTTCTAAGGACATAACCTTTTTCCTGTGCACCGTAATAATCTCCGTTGATTGCCAGCATGGCATTTACTCCCTCTGCGATCTCTGAAGTTTTTTCTGTTACATTTTTCCGTAACTGTTTTGTGCAAAAGCAGTTTTGAGATATTCAGGGGAAGAAAGTACAATATCTGCCACATAAATACTGGTATCCTCTTCCCTGTATTCTGTCAGAGTAATGGAAATATTCCCGTCTTCATAAGATGCTTCTTCCTGATTATTTTCCAGAACAATATCCTGCTCTTCTGTTTCCTCTGCCACACGATAAACCTTTGAGATGAAAAAGGTATCCATGAATAAATAAACGGTAAAGCCAGTCAGTAAAACACCATACAAAAGACCAATTCCATGTACCTTTAAATATCTGAACATCTTAACATCCGCTCCTTTGCTGCCTGAATATGAAGGTTCTTTGAACAAACCAGCTTATGAAGAAAAATATCAGTTCCGTACAAAGCTTTCCTATATACTGGTTCATACCAAAATGTACAAGAACTTCCAGAAGCAACGTATTTCCAGCCAAAATTCCGGCAGCTAACAACACATATTGTACTGCTGTTCTTCCAGAACCTGTTTTTTCTTGAAAAACCAGATTCCGGTTCACCTGATAGTTAAAACATCCACTCAAGATTCTTGCCATAACATTGGAAAGAAACAGAGAAATATTTTTTGAAAATCCTCCTGTAAACCAAAGAAGCAGACTGTATATTCCATAGTCCAGAAAAAAACTAATCAGGGATGAGGCAGAAAACTTTAAAATCTCTTTATAAATCCTGTAGGAATCTTTCAAAGGATTAAAATGAGAACCTGCGTTGTCATTGATATAAATGGTTTCAATCCCGATTTCTTTCATGGGAATCTTTTTTCTGGAGCATACTAATAATACGTTCATTTCATACTCATACCGTTTCCCTGGAATTGCCAGAAGTTCGGGAAGAATCGTATTGTCAAAAGCACGAAGCCCTGTCTGGGTATCATAAATACGGATACCTGTGGTAAGTGCATAGACCATACGTGTAATCTGGTTCCCCAGCCTGCTTTTTAAAGGCGTCTCCTTCTGTATTTTTCTGCTTCCAAGAATCAGATATCCCGGATGCTTCTTAGCTGCCTTATATACTATTTCCACATCTTTGGGACGATGCTGGCCATCTGCGTCCAGGGTTACAACAATATAATTTTCTGATATATACTTTTGAATATACGTCAGACCTGTTTTTAAGGCGCTGCCTTTTCCTTTATTTTTTGTATGTGTAAGGATTAGTACACTTCCGGCATCATCAATCTCCTTAAAGATTTCCTTATGTTCCCCGGTGCTTCCGTCATCAACTACTAAAATCCAGAAACCTTTCTCTCTTAATTGATGCACCACCTGAATCAAGCACTTCTCCGGATTATAGGCTGGAATTAATGCAATTTTTAAACATGGACTCATCAGTGCCTTCCTCCTTTCCCCGGTTCGCCTTGCATACCGCCTTCTTTCATTCCTCCTCTTTCTTCACCGTTGCTTCCAGGACCACCTCCTTGAGAATGATTTCCATAAACCAGACTGTCCATGGTAATACTCTGTTCTTCTGTTCCGGCTTTTAGGGTATAGGTTTCTCCCTGCTGGATTTCCGGGCTGCTTACAATCACAGAAGAATATTCCTTTTCTGCTGTCCAGCCAAGAAGCTCTGTACCGCTGATATCCAGAAGTGCAATCTCCGTATTCGTTTCCTGTTCCTCTACATTCACCATAATAACGCCCTGGGTGGAAGAAGAGCCAAAACCTTGTGCCATACCAGAGGAACCGGATGCTGCAAAGATACCACCTGTTATCTGGCGTCTCCACTGTAGTCTAAACTTCCATTTCCGTCATTGGTAGGTCCAAAGACATACGTTTCACCTCCTGCTACCGTAATATCTCCATTGGAATCCATTCCATCTCCAGAGGCATTTACATGAAGCATACCTCCTGAAATATGAATATAAGCTCCTTCTGTGGATGCAAACTGATCTCCCCCTGGCCCTGGCCCTTCAAAACCGCTGCTGTCGTTTCCTCCTGCTGCATTCATCCCATCATCCGATGCCAGTACAGAAATCTCACCGCCTGTAACATCGATACTCAGCCCTTCGATTCCTTCGTAGCTTTTTGCAACGTCTATGGTTCCGCCGGAAATGGTTACATTGGAATCAGCGTGAATTCCATCATCTCCTGATGACAATGTATAAGTGCCTCCATGGATAGCAAGATTTCCATTGGAATGAAAAGTATCATCTTCTGCGTCAATGGTGTAGGTACCGCCTTTTAATACCATTTGTGTAGCTGCTTTCATTCCCTTGATGCTGGTAGTATCTTCGTCTGTTTCCTCCTGGCTGTCTGTTCCATGGATTTCCTGTCTCCATCATTCTGATTTTGTACACTGGCACTGCCCTCTCCTGTCAGAATCGTATAGGTTCCGTCTTCTGCCTGTAACCATGAGCTGGCACTGATTCCGTCCTGCTGGGATTTAATGTCAAAAGTTCCTCCTGCAAGATAGACAAAACCAAGGCTGCTGTCCTCTGTATTTTCCCCATGGATTCCATCCTTTCCAGATACAATGGTGTAAGAACCATTGGCAATACGGACACTGTCCTTTCCTGAAATCCCGTGACTGGCGCTGGTGATTACATAAGTTCCACTTGTCAGCACCAGATCATCCTTTGATACGATCCCATGTCCCTCCTGGGCTGTAACGGTAAGCATTCCTTCTCCATTAAAGGTCAGATCTGATTTTGAAAATACTGCTGCATCAATATTATTTTCATCGATAGCAGTATAAGTACCGCTATGTTCCAGGCTGTTTTCTGTTCCGGAAACAGTGGTGACATACACTTTATCTGCAGAGCGGACATACAGAGCCGCCGACTGGGAACTGGAGATGCTTACACCGTTCAAAACCAGCTGAATTTTATCTGTATCCTCTGCTTCCACGATTACCATCCCGTTTGATAGCGAACCGGAAAGAATGTACGTTCCTTCTTCTTTAATTGTCACGGTATTTTCTGTAATGGACACAGCATCTGACTCACAGGAAGAACCATTATCAGCCAGAGAAATGACAACACTTTCTGACTCTTCATATCCAACTTCTTTGTCGCGGTCAGAAAACATATCAGCAGTATCTATTTCTGTAACCCCATTGTTTACTGCAGAAGAGGATTCTGTGCTTTGCTCTGTGTTTTGCTGTGTGTTCTGTTCCGTCTGTTTGCTACAGCCGGACAACATCATAGTACCCATCATGAAAAACAATAAAATTTCTCTTTTACGCATTGGTCATCATCTCCTATATTTCTATAATTCTCCGATTACCGTTTCTTGCCTGCACATAGTAATCTCCAGATTTCCATTTCTGCACCGGAGAGCATCAATGAGTTCTTTTTCCTTTACAGGATCTTTTAATGTCAGGTTATAAGTAAGTTTAAATAAGCTTCCCATGTTAGTGGTTTTAATCTGTACAACTTCGTAATCTGTGGTATATTTCTTTAAGATTTTGTCGAATACCCCACTGTAATCCAAATCTTCCGGTATGGTAATATGTAAGGTCTTATAACGTAATCCATGTTTTCTTGTTCCAAAATCCATACGGTTATACAGCAGCATGATTCCGCCAAGAATCAGTGCAGATAACAGCGCATAGGCCAGATAACCCATTCCCGCTACCAGACCGGAGCACATAGCCAGGAAAATCGCACCGATTTCTTTTGCTGAACCGGGAACAGAACGGAAACGCACCAGGCTGAAGGCTCCTGCAACCGCCACGCCGGTTCCCACATTTCCGTTGACCATCATAATGACCACACAGACTACTGCCGGAAGCAAGGCCAGGGTTGCCACAAAGCTTTTGGTATATTTGGTTCCATACATATAAGTACCTGTTAAAATCAGCCAATCACAAGGGCACATCCCACGCATAATAAAAAATCCGAAATAGAAATCACACTGGTCATATCCGTATCAAAAATTCCCTGAAATAAAGTATTAGACATTGTTATATCCTCCCTGTAAAGATTCTGCCAGCATACACTGATAAGCAGAACCATATTTTGAAAATGATGTTTTATATAAATGATGTTTGGTAAGTGTTTCACTCATCCAGAGGGGAATCCCGCCGGAAGTTTTAATTTCCATTAATGTCCGGTCTTCACCCAGCAATGAAACGCCATAAATTTCACTGCCGAGAGAAAAATCCTCCTTCGGTAAAGAATATTTTCATCAAAAGTTACCCGAAAGTCACTGCCATCCAGGGAATAATAGGCTTCCCTTTCATAAGATAAAAATACGGACGGGTGCAGGTTTTCATAGTAATCACGAAAATACTGAATTTCATCTCCGATTTGGGAATGTACTGGAAGGGGAGATTTCCTGTCTGAAAACTTTCCATAACTTTCTCTTCCGGAAGCTGCAATCTCCGCTTGTAAACCACAGATTTGTATTTTTTCTTGATTTCTACAAATACCGGATCGCTTGTCTGTACTGGCTTATAGCTTCGGATGCGGAGCTTCTCTTTATATACTGGTTTTTCCAGTGAACGCCGGATGAGCCGGAAGGTATCCGTATCAAAATAAATATTTCTTATAATGGTTCTTCCATAATCATCCAGCTTCATATAGGGCTGCATTGCCAGAAGTACCTGTTCCTTTTCCTGCCTGTTCAGCAGGTATTTTAATTCATAACGCTTAAAGGTCATTTGATAGGCCATAGTGTTCCTCCTGTTTTGTATTTTACATATATAAAATACTTTCTTAACCTTAAATTAACTTAAAAATCTTTTAAATTCCTCCATCAATTTTCTTCCATCAGGGATGCCACCAGCTCTAGCACCTGGGAAATGGGAATTGCATAACCGATGCCTTCTACCTCTGTGGAAGAGATTTTTGCTGTATTGATGCCCACCAGTTTTCCTTCCATATCTAATAAAGCGCCACCGCTATTTCCGGGATTAATTGCTGCATCTGTCTGGATATAGCCAAGAGAAGAGGACTGGGTATTTTCACGAATAGAACGATTGACTGCACTGACGATTCCTGTTGTAACGGACTGTCCATAACCCAGGGCATTTCCAATGGCCACAACCTGCTCACCTACCTCCAAAGCATCCGAATCCCCAAGTTCTACCACGTGGATTTGTGAATATGTGGATTCTGATAACGCAGAGATATCCACTTTAAGCACTGCCAGATCGGTATCCTCATCATAACCGCACAAAACAGCCTCATACGTCTCATCATCTACAAAGGTCACCGAAAGAGAAGAAGCACCCTCTACCACATGATAATTGGTCAACATATAGAGCTGGGAATCCTCTTCGTATAAAATAATTCCAGAGCCGCAGCTACAGTTTCTTCTGTCTGCGAAGGAGCAAACGGTCTGTTCCGGTTTCCTCCATGTCCACCAAAATAATCTTCTACTTCCTGTACGGATATGTTTGTTACAGAAACCACAGAAGAAAGACTGGAAGCTGCGATTTCCGTTACACTGAACTGATCAGTGCTGGAATTTGTTGTTGCAGATAAGGATAATACAGTTGTATCTGTGTCACTGCCTGTATTTTGTGCTATTGTTGCTTCGTCTTTTTTCCCTGCAAGATATTGCTCCACAGCATAGCCGGTACTGCCTGCTACTGTTCCAAAAAGAAGGCACTTAAGGTTAAGGTTGGCTGCCATATTCCATATTTTTCTTTTTTTCCGGCGCCTTTGCAGTTGTCTCCGTCTATTTCTTTCATTCAGATATGATTTTTCTTCTTTATACATTTGCAGTTCCTCCTGTTTTTTCTCTTTTGATGGGAATAGCTTACAACCTTTACCTTAATTACACTTTAAAGAATCATCATTTCTGAAATACTGAACAAAAAAGGGGCTATCGGAAAATTGACCGACAGCCCCTTTTATCATAAATATATAATCATTTCTCTGGCAATAAACTACTCATTTTCTCTCACTTTCTTCTACCAGCCTTTCCCCTAATTTTTCACACTGCATGAGCCCTTCCTCATCAGGCATTTCGTTGCAAATGACCCCTTCACCGACCAGATGGATTCCATTATTTTCACACCGTTCTTCCCAGCTCCTCATCCACTCTCCATCGCCCCATCCATACGAACCAAACAAGGCAACCTTCTTTCCACTTAGTGAACTTACGCAGGACTCAAACATCGGCTCAAACTCACTCTCTTCTAAAACTTCATCTCCCATGGCCGGGCAGCCAAAAGCTACTGCTTCATACTCTTTTAATAAATCCGCGCTGAACTCATCGCAAGAATACAAAATGCCTTCTGCATTACTTTTCTTAATTCCCTGTAGAACTGCCGATGCCATGGCTTCTGTATTTCCTGTTCCACTCCAATATACAACTGCTATTTTACTCATGTCTGTCCTCCTGAAATATTTTTATTTATGTCAAGCCGCTACAGTAAGCTGCTGAACACTCCTTCCACTGTTCCACAAACGCAGATAGATATCCGTACACTTTTTATATTTTCCAAATTTTTCCTCTGCGTCTTCCTTATTTCCGTATACCTTCCACATACCGGAAAGCTGAAAGTTTTTTCCATTATGATGAATGAATCCCATTACATCCTCTAATGGATACCCCAGAAAAACCCCAATCTCATGTGGGAATTCCTCATTGATACTTAACCGCTCTTTCAAGTGTGCCAAAACGCTGTCAATATCCATGTCTGTATATCCGTATGTACTTAAAAATTTCGTAACCTGCTTATCTTTCAGGCATCTTTCCAATTTAGCACAGCGGCAGACATAGATTAACGCTTTTCGATTTCTTTTTCGCAATATATGCAGACATATTCCCGTTTTATCCATTTGTGTATTCCAATATCCCACACTGTTTATCAGTTCTTTTTCTGTTTCAAACGAATAAGAAAAAAGATTCGCAATTTTTAAAGACGCAAGTGTCGGGGAACAGTGGGCAATCAATAATTTTTCAAATCCCATATATTCTAAATCCTCCCAAAATATTTTATACACAACCGTTTTTCAGAATCATTTATAGAGTTAGTTTACACTAACTTCTGTTCTATGTCAATGTCGCATAAAGAGAAGATTTCTCATTAAAAAACAGCGGCTGTCTCAAATGATAGCCACTGTCTTTGTTTTCATACTTATTTTATTTTCCGGAAGATTTTGCATACTCTGCAGACTGATTACTACAGTCGATATATTATGGAGCATTGCCGTAGTCGTAGGCTGTATGATTCCTCCTACTCCCAAAAGAATAAGCATGGTATTAATACCTACAATTTCCCTGTAATTTCTGTTTATCTTTTTCATCAATTCCTGACTCAGATGTTTCAACTGCACAATCTGATACAGATTGCCTGCAGAAATTGTAATATCCGCAATTTCCCTGGCAAGTTCTGAGCCATCACTGACTGCAATTCCTGCATCCGCTGCGGAAAGAGCAGGTGAATCATTGATTCCATCCCCTACCATAAGGACTTTCTTTCCTTTTGCTTTTTCCCGCTCAATATATCCGGCTTTACCTTCCGGTAATACCTCTGAGTAATACTCATCAACTCCTACTTTTTTGGCAACTGCCGCCGCAGTACGCTCGCTGTCTCCCGTCATCATAACAATTTTCCGAAAACCTGCTGACCGCAGGGCACTTATTACACTTGCACTTTCCTGACGCAACGGATCTTCAATACAGATTACTGCTGCAAGAACACCGTCTATTGCCAGATAGAGCTGAGAATATTCTTCTGGAAGTTTCATAAATCTATCCTGATATTGCTCCGGCACGATACACTTTTCATCTTCAAAAACAAAATGTGCACTTCCTATCAAAACACGCTTTCCTGCTATACTGGAGGAAATACCATGGGCCACAATATATTCCACTTTAGAATGCATTTCCTCGTGTTCGAGCCCTGCCTGCTTTGCAGCCGACACAACCGCTTTTGCCATAGAATGTGGGAAATGCTCTTCCAGACAGGCTGCAATACGAAGCAGCTCGTTTTCCTCTTCTTCACAAAAAGGAACCACCACTTTTACAACCGGCTTTGCTTCTGTAAGAGTACCTGTTTTATCTAATACGATTGTTTCTGCCTCTGCCACTGCTTCTAAAAATTTACCGCCTTTTACAGCAATATCATAAGCCCCGGCCTGACGGATTGCCGATAAAACGGTAATGGGCATCGTAAGCTTTAATGCACAGGAAAAGTCTACCATAAGTACTGCAAGAGCTTTCGTGATATTTCTTGTTAAAAGCCATGTAAGGGCTGTTCCTGCAAAAGTAACAGGAACCAATCTGTCTGCAAGTCTTTCTGCCTTTCCTTCTACTGAAGATTTCAGCTTTTCAGATTCTTCGATCATCTCTACAATCTTCTCATACCGCGAGGAGCCCCCGACTTTTTTCACAGCAAAAACCAATTCTCCCTCTTCCAAAACACTTCCTGCATATAGATATCCTCCTGCTGCTTTCAGAACAGGCAGAGGTTCGCCTGTAAGGGAAGACTGGTTTACCATTCCTTCTCCATCAAGTACTACTCCGTCAAAAGGAATGATATTTCCCATGCGAACAATAACATGGTCTCCTTCTTCAATTTTTTTGGAATCCACAAACACTTCCTGCTCTCCGCTTTTCAACCAGACTTTTTCAGTATTTAAAGCCATACTGCGTGCCAGATCTCCTACGGATTTCTTATGTGTCCATTCCTCCAATATTTCCCCAACCCCCAGAAGGAACATGACAGAAGAAGCTGTGCTAAAATCGCTTCGCAAAACCGAGATGCCAATCGCTGATGCATCTAATACTGCTACCTCCAGCTTTCTCCTGGCAATACTTTTCCATCCTTCTTTCAGATAATGTACTGCCTTCCACAAAATTACAGCTTTTCTCAATGGAGCCGGTAAGAATAGTTTTCCTGCAAAGTGGAAACAAACTTTCCTAACCAGCTTTTCCTGATAAGCATCATTTAACTGTCTTCCCGAATTCATAAATACTTCATCCGGAATTTCTAAGGACGTATATTGGAATTTTCTTAAGGCCAGAATCAGCGGCTCTCTTTTCCCCACAAAGCAAACGCAGGCATCGGCCGTCCTTCTGTAAACCTTTGCCTGCGAGACATATTCCAGCGTATTCAAATAATACAGTAATGCATCAGCCTCTTTACAGGACATTTGTTTCTGTACCATATGAATACGGATTCTACCCGGAATTTCATGCTTTATAATAAACTTCAATCACACTTCCTCTGTTTCGGAATCTGCATCATCTGCAACAGCATCTTCCTGCACAGCAGCCTCTTCCTCTGCTGCACGCTTCTCATTCACCTGCTTTGCTTCTGCCAGAATATCTTCTGCATTTTCCTGAACAGATTCCACCGTTTTCATAATACAATCCTTTGCTCTAAGAACAGCGGCTGTTCCTTCCACATATACTTTTTTCACATCTTTACTGCATAAGATTTTAATTCCCGCTGTACCAAATAATACCCCTCCTGCAAATAATGCAAGATTTTTAAATTTTAAAATATTCATGTGTGTCCTCCATTTCTGTCTTCTTTGACTTCTTATTTGTGATGCTTTCCGGTATAGAATAACATAACAAGGCAACCAATCATTGCCCATGCCCAAAATTTATGCTGCTTCATTCTATCACCTCTTCTCTGGCTTTTTCATTATATTTCCGTATATATGTCAGGTCAAAGCCTTTCTTTTTTAATGAAATATTTTCTCGATAACAATATGCTTTATGTTCTCAGGCTCAATGTTCTTACTTTTCCTTCTCCATATATACTCTCAATTTATTGATACTTTCCTCCGATAAAACATGTTCCAACATACAAGCCTCTTTCTCTGCCTGCTGTTGTTCAATTCCTGCTTCCAACAGGATTTTCTGAAAAAAAAGATGTCGATTCAATATCTTATTTGCCAGTTCTGTTCCTTTTAATGTCAGACAGAGATTTCCGTGTGTTTTTCGTTCCACATATCCTTTTTCTTCCAATGCATTAATTGCTACTGTGACGCTTGGTTTTGAACACCCCATTATTTCAGCAATCTGGATATTACGAACTTCCATCTGTTGTTTCTGCAGTAAAAAAATAGTTTTCAGATAATCTTCCATGGATTGACCTAACTGCATAATAAATCTTTTTCTTTCTGAAACTTCTTCCTGATACTGGATTTCATACATCTTGTTTCTGCTTATTGCTCCTATATCTTCCAGAGTACTAATCATTCGATAAACGGTTGCAATTCCAATTGTAGGATCACGTTTTATCGCTTTGTAGTAGATATCTTTACAGCAAGTACATTGTCCCTCCAAAATGATATCCAAAAGTATTTTTCTCTGTTTGGTAATCCGACCGCCTTTCTCTCTTAATTCACAGAAAATATTCTCCTTTGTCATTTCTGTTCTGGCAAAATCCCAAGATTTATTTTCCCAACAACCGCCCACAGACGCCACCTCTTTTCTTGTGATTTATGAACAGAAAGCCCACACTCTTTATTAAGGTGCAGGCTTTCTGAATATTTTTCTATGCGTGCAAACGGTACTCTGCATTGAATGCTTTTTCCTTTTTTTGCACCAGTACAATTAATATTGCTGCAAATACAGCCACTGCAATCAAGCCCGGAGCAAATCCTGCTCCAAGTGTTCCTGTTGTCACAAGTGTACCAATCTGATATACAAAAAACGCCACTGTATATCCGGTACATAATTGTAAGGCAATTCCACCCCACAGCCATTTTTTATCCTGCATTTCAGAATTCATAGCGCCAAGAGCTGCAAAGCAAGGCGGCGTAAAAAGATTAAACATCAGATAGCAAGGGCTGCTACTTTGGTAAGCCCCATAACTGTTGCCACTTCATTCGCCCCGCCAACCAGCGCCAATTCATCCGTATCAATAAAGTTGGTCAGTCCATAGACAACAGCCAGTGTACCAACTACGTTTTCTTTTGCAATAAAACCTGTAATAGCTGCCGCTGCAAGCTGCCATACGCCAAATCCAAGAGGAAGTAAAAGCACTGCAAACGGAGAGGCAATGGATGCCAGAATGGAAGTATGCTCCATTCCTTCTTCTACTACCTCAAACTGCCAGTTAAAGCTCTGCATAATCTGTACAACGGTGTTACATACTAAAATAATAGTTCCGGCTTTCACAATATAGGCTTTACCACGAGCAAGCATGGAAAGCGTGGCACGTTTCAGGCTCGGAATTTTATACTCCGGAAGTTCAATGATAAAGAAAGATTTACGGAATTTATATCCTGTAATTTTCTTCACTAATAATGCTCCTAAGAAGATCAATACAACCCCAACAAGATACATGGTTGGTCCGACCCAGGAAGCATCTGCAAAGAACGCTCCGGCAAACAATGCAATCACCGGCAGCTTTGCACCACAAGGCATAAAAGGCGTCAGCATGGCTGTTGCTCTTCTTTCCCTTTCATTACGAATAGTACGGCAGGCCATAATACCCGGAATTGCACATCCCGTTCCAATAACCATGGGAATCACTGACTTTCCGGAAAGTCCTACCTCTTAAAAATCGGGTCTAACACAACGGTAGCACGAGCCATATATCCGCAGTCTTCCAAGAGGGCAATGAGAAAATACATTACCATTACCAGCGGCAGGAAACCTACTACAGCACCTACGCCGCCGATGATACCATCCACCAGCAGTGCCTGCAGAAATGGATTTGCCCCTTCCACCAGACCGGCAACCCAGCCTGGAATGCCTCAATCCAGCCAACCAGCCAGTTCGCAAGCCACGTTCCCACTGTTGACTGAGAGATGTAAAATACAGCGAACATGATTGCCGCAAAAATTGGGATTCCTACAAATTTGTTTGTAAGCACCTGATCAATGCTGTCCTGTTTGTTTTTCTCTCTTGTGAAAACTTTTCTCTTCTCTACAGCTTCTACAATTTCATTTACAAATGTAAATCGTTTTCTGTCTGCCGCCTCAACCTGTGCTTTATCCTGCAGATTAATATCTGCCTGCACATAAGGAGCTTTCTGTACACAGCCTTTTAATGCAGCAGCCTGATTTACCACTTCCTTTAACCCTTCATGTCCCGAAGCGTTGAGACAGTTTGAATGACTGGACAACCTAATTTCTCTGCCAATTTCTTTACATTGATTTCTGTTTTTTTCTTTTCTGTAAGATCACTTTTATTCAGGGCAACTACCACTGGAATCCCAAGTTCCAGAAGCTGGGTTGTAAAAAACAAACTCCTGCTCAGGTTTGTGGCATCCACAATATTGATGATCGCATCCGGATTTTCGTGTTTTACATAACTGCTAGTAATGCTCTCTTCAGACGTAAACGGAGACATTGAATAAGCACCCGGCAGATCCACCGCTACTAATTCTTCTGAACCGTCAAAATATCCCTTTTTGATCAGCCCCTCTTTTTTCTCCACTGTAACGCCAGCCCAATTCCCCACACGCTCGTTCCTTCCTGTAAGCGCATTATACATGGTTGTTTTCCCACTATTAGGATTTCCCGTTAACGCAATCCTCATGTTCAAACTCCTCCTTCAACCTTTGGTTAGTTTCATCTAACCATTTCTTTTAAAAAAAAGTGACTGTAATCACTATTTTTTTATATTGATATAGCTTGTGCTAAATCAGTATCAATATTGTATCTTCCATCTTTAATAGACACTACGCATCCACCTTTTCGATGTGCAATGACAGTGATAGGTTCACCACTGTAACATCCTAATGAAAATAGAAATTCATTTAATTCTTCGTCATCTGTCAATATAGCTTTTACAATATATTCTTTCCCTTCTTTTGCTTCTGATAGATTCATAAACATCTCGCCCCTATCCCTTCCATACTTGAAGTATTTCTATGAGTTATATATTTATTACTTTAGTTAGTCTAATTTAATTGACTTTTTTTGTCAATAGACTTAATGATTTTTATTATCATTAGCTAAAACTTTCTAAAATTCTGATTCCAACTCAGATAAAATATCATCTCCCTTTACGCTTGCGTCATAAATCCAACTACTGTTTTTTTCTCCGTATGGAATATTCCTTGTCCCAATATAATCAGATTCTTCATATTCTTTAAAGAGCAAATAAATACTTCCGTTCATATTTGCATACAACGGTTCCCCATCTGTACGAACAGCAGTTTCGCATTCATTTTTTATAAAGCTGCTAATCCTTCGCTGTTTCTTCTATTCTGTCTCGATATACTACAACAGCATAAACAGGATTTCGCTGCGCACTTTTATAATAATAATCCTGATAATATAATACACATTCCTCCCCATTTGTGAAAAAAGTATCCCATTCCTGCTTCAGCCTTGAGGATGTAACCATAAAGCAAAAATCTTCATCAAGTGCATTTTCTCCACTGTCATCCACTCCATAGACGGTTACAGTAATATCCTCATACTCAGGGGAAATGAATTGTGGATTACCGTCATCATCTCCCATATATTGGAATTTTGCATGATATACTTTCGATAAACTCTCTGCATATTTTTCAACTGTCCACTCAAACCTTCTTCTTGAAAATATATTTACCGGTTCAGCATAATAGTATTCACTTTTAGAACCTGTAGAAAACCCAACTCTGTAGTTCCATCTGCCAAAGTGGTTTCCCAAGTATCATCTATGAGTGCATAGACAAAATTAGCTGATAAAAAGGTCAAAATTCCGACCACACAGTAGGAAATAAAAATTATTGACGAAAACTTATTGATTTCGTATGCAATGTTTATTTTTTTCCAGAGATTCCATCCAATCAGGAACAGTGGGAGGAACCAGAGCAATGCGATATATAGGCTGTTCACCCAATTTCGGTATTCTAATTGGTTATTTTTTGCTCTAATCCACATAAAGATACACCACCTAACATTTCTTCTCAGAACACCACCGTAATCTGCAAGGATTTTTCATCCCTTGTTTCCGCAAGGATTTTCCCTTTATGAGACTCTACTGTAGCTGCTGCAATAGAAAGTCCTAAACCATATCCGCCGGTCTGGGAATTTCTGGACTCATCTGTACGGTAAAAACGGTCAAATAAATGAGATATCTGTTCTTTTGAAATATATTCTGTTGTATTAAAAACAGACAGGCAGATGCGATTCTTTCTCTTTTCTAAAGTAACAGAAATCTGCCCCTTTTCATTGGTGTATTTTACTGCATTGTCAAGGAGAATGGTTATGAGACCCCGGATTGCTTTTTCATCCCCCTTCATGGATATCATTGGTTCAATGGCGCTGGTTAAGCCTTTTTCCTGTACCTTTGCCGGAGCCTGAAAGGTGTGGCATACTTCTTCCACCATATCGGACAGAGGAAACTCTACTTTCATATTGTTGTTCTGTCCCTCTTCCATGCGGGAAAGCATGACAAGGGTATTGGTCAGGTCTGCAAGCCGTTTTGTCTGTCCCTGGATATCTTGAAGCCATTCGTTTTCTCCAAAATCCATTTCCAAAACCTCTGTATCAGCTTCAATAATGGTCAATGGAGTCTTTAATTCATGCCCTGCATCGGTAATAAAACGCTTCTGTTTCTCATAATTATCAGAGAATGGCTTTACAATACGGGCAGATAAATAAACCATTAAAATAAACACAGATAAAAGACCAATACTTGAAACACCAAACGTTGTAAGCAAAAAATTTCGGAAATTGTCCAGCTGCCGCCTGCAATCCAGAAAAATAATACGCACCTCCCCATTAGAAGAGCATCTCCAATACCGGTAATTCTCCAGAAATCCCTGTTCGCTTTTCTTTTCCCAAACTTCTGAAGCATATTCTATTGCCTGGGTTGTATCAATGGCCACAATCTTTGAAGTATCTGTTAAAATAATATCCCCGTTTTCATCAAGCAGGACAGAAAAATATCTGGATTCGTAAGGAACTTCCGGTGACATTCCGGGTCTGTCATCTTTTCTGTTTCCTGGGAATTTTTGCGGAAATTTCCCGGCATTTTCCTCCAGAATTTCAAGTACCCAATCAGCATCTGCCACGATTTTCCTGTAATTTAAAATGCCTACGATTCCTCCAATCACAAAAAGAACGAAAAAAAGTGAAGCCATAGATGCAGCAATTAATTTGATACGAAGTTTTTTTATCATGGTAATTCCTCCAGAGAATATCCAGCATTTCTTGTAGCTTTAATCTGAATATCTGCGTGAATCGCAGATAGCTTTTTTCTCAAATAGGAAATGTAAACCCATACCACATTGATTTCTGCTTCACTGTCATATCCCCATATTTTTTCCAGGAAACGTTCTGAGGAAATTAATTGATGAGGATTGCACATTAAAAGCTCTAACATTTGAAATTCTTTATTGGCAAGCCGGAAGCTTCCTTTTGCAGTAGAAAGTTCAAAAGTAGCCCGGTCCAATGTCACATTTCCCATAGTCAGTTTGGAATTTGTCTGCACAGCCTGTGTCCGTGTGATAGCACGTATTCTTGCCAGCAATTCCTTTGAATGAAATGGTTTTGCCAGATAATCATTGGCTCCTGCATCCAATCCTTCCACCTTATCATCCACTTCTGACTTTGCTGTCAGTAGAAGAATCGGTATCAAATTTCCCTTTTCCCGGACTTTTCTTAATACGGTAAGTCCATCTACCTTTGGCATCATAATATCTAAGATAACTCCATCATAATTATCCATTTCCAGATAATCCAATGCACTTTGACCATCATAAACCGCATCTACCGAATAGTTATTTCTTTCCAAAATCGCTACCAGAGCCTTTGATAACGCTTTTTCATCTTCAGCCAACAGTAAACGCATGATACAAGCCTCCCTTTTTCTTTTCTCTTTTTTTATAAGAATACGCGCATAACCTTAATTATACTTAAAACATCCTCACTTTTGTTCTAAAACCTTCTCAATCTCTTCCACTGTTTCTGCAATTTCTCCGGCTCCTGCCTGCAGCAGTTCCGCTTTTGTTCCGTATCCATAAGTAACACCAATACAGGCAATTCCCACCTGTTTTGCCCCCTCTGCATCATGGCTCCTATCCCCAATCATCACAACTCTTTCCTTTTTCTTTTCATAGCCAAGTTTCCTTAAAACCTGCTCTATTACTTCCGCTTTTGTCATTTTGGGCTGATTGATATCACTGCCCAGGATTACATCAAAATAAGAATCCAGATGAAAATGTTCCAGCACAATATGCACCATAGAATCTGGCTTGGAAGAGGCAACACCCAGCGTATATCCCTTCTCTTTCAAATTATTTAACAGCCTTTCAATACCCTCATATGGATGGTTTTCAAAAATCCCGGTTACTGTGTAGCGCTCCCGGTAATATTTCACTGCCTGTTCGGCCTCTGCTTCGCTCCATCCACCAAAAGCCATAAACTGCTTTAAAAGCGGCGGCCCGATAAAACTTCAAGGTTTCTAAATCCTGTCCCAGTTCTCCCTTTCCCATCTTTTGCAAGGCATATTGAACCGATTTCGTAATGCCCTCTCCGGAAGCAGTCAAAGTTCCATCCAGATCAAATAATAAAACATCATAATTTCTCATTTTTTCTCTCCTTTTCTTTTGATAAAGTCAAAATCCTATAGTTTTTTCTCAATTTATTAGAAGATTTTCCTGATATTTTCTTCTATAATCCTCTATACAACATGTGATTCATAATATAGGGAGGATTTTATATGCAAACTTCATATGCAGCGGGCAGCTCTTCTTTTTCTAAAAATCTCCTTCGCCTTGCTGTTCCTATTGTATTACAAAATCTGGTTACCACAGCCGTAAGTTCTGCAGATGTGATTATGCTTGGCTTTGTCAGCAGGATGCCCTGGCAGCCGGTTCCCTGGCAAGTCAGATTATGTTTATTCTAAACCTGGTTTACTCTGGAATCTCCTCCGGAGTTATTATGCTGGCGGCCCAGTATTGGGGCAAACAGGATACTCTTACCATTGAACGGATTATGGGAATCGGTATGCGGATTTCTATCCTGATTTCCACTGTTTTCTTTATTCTGGCATGTTTTTTCCATCCTTGCTCATGCTGATTTTCACCAATGATAAGGAGCTTATTGCCACAGGAATTCCTTACCTTCGTATTGTAAGTTTTTCCTATTTATTTATGAGTATTTCCCAGGTTTACCTGTGTACCATGCGCACCATTGAGCGTGTAATTTTTGCCACTGCTGCCAATGCATCTGCTCTACTTTTAAACATTTTCCTCAATGCAGTATTTATTTTTGGTCTTTTGGGAGCGCCTAAAATGGGAATTGCAGGAGTTGCTCTTGCTACTACCATTGCCAGAGGCATTGAGTTTGGAATCTGTATGCTGGATGCCCTTCACTTTAAAGTGATTCGGTTCCGTCCTGCTGCCATTTTTGAACGAAACAAGGTTTTATTTGCAGATTTTATGAAATATTCTCTTCCGGCTTTTGGCAATGAAGTCTCCTGGGGACTGGCATTCTCTATGTATTCTGTCATTATGGGACATCTGGGAAGTGATATGGTAGCAGCTAATGCGGTGGTTGTAGTTGCCCGGAATTTAGGTACGGTAGCCTGCTTTGGTATTGCTAACGCAGGGGCAATTCTCCTTGGAAAATCCATTGGCGCAGGCCGTATGGATACTGTAAAATCCGATGCTTCTAAGTTCTGTCGGATAACCTTTGTAAGCGGTATCGTAGGAGGTGTTTTCATTTTCCTGCTGCGTCCTTTGTTCCTGAATATGGCAGATTTGACGCCACTGCTCAGGGATATTTAAACATTATGCTGTTCATTAACATGTATTATGTCCTGGGACAGGCTATGAATACAGCAGTCATCTGCGGCGTTTTCCGCTCTGGCGGTGATTCCAAATGGGGCTTTATCTGTGATACTATCGACATGTGGGTGTACGCAGTTCCCATGGGATTTCTTACAGCCTTTCTTCTGAAACTGCCGCCTATGTGGGTATACTTTATTATCTGCACCGACGAATTTGTGAAAATACCTTTTGTGTATAAGCATTACAAAAGCTACAAATGGATTAAGAACATCACCAGGGAATTTTAAACCCCTGGTGTTTTCTTTTCCCTCTGAAGAAACACCAGATTTTCCTCAGAAGAACAGTCCGGTTCATAGACAAAATCAAGCCCCTGAAAAGCTTTGATATCTTCCACATTTTCTATCTGATTCTCTGCCATCCAGCGTACCATCTCTCCCCTTGCCATCTTTGCCAGGGTTCCCTTTACCTTAATTTTTCCATCTTTTCGTTCTCCGAAAATGCAATCTATCCACTGTATGTTTTCTTCTTTGTAAGCCTCAACTGCCTTACTGTATTCTTTGGAAGCCAGGTTCACAATCACAGATTCATCCCGGACTAATTCCTCATAAATCCGCTTTTCCCAGAACGCATATAAGTCTTTCCCCCTGGTTGTTTCCATCCTGCTCTGCATCTCCAGACGGTAGGGAATAACCCCGTCACTTGGTTTTAAAACACCATAAAATCCACACAAAATCCGCAGATGTTCTGTTACATACTTCCACTGTTCTGTCGTAAAAATCTGCGGCGCCATATATTGATACTGAATCCCTTCATATGCTAAAAGTGCCGGTGTTACCTGTCTTGTTAAATCCAGTTCCAAAAGCTCTTCCATATTCTTTCTCACCAGTTTTTCGCTGCATTTCCAAAGGCTCTGAAGGCTCTTAAAATCCATAGTCTGAAGGCTCTTTCGAAGTTCTTTAGCTTCTTCCAGAAAAACGGGTGTTGTCACTTCAAAGGGATGGTCTTCCTGTATATTCATTTTTTTCGCGGGTGATATGATGATCTTCATAAGTTTTTTCCTCCTCCATAAATTGTACCATTTTTCCCAATACACAGGCAATACACAACAATAAAAATCTCTAATGCAGGACACCTTGGAATGTGGTATGATGAAAATAGAATAGTCAGAAGATAAAGGAGAATTTTTGTTATGATTCAAGCAATGATTTTTGATATGGATGGTGTTTTGTTCGATACAGAACGAATTTTAAAAGAAGGCTGGATGGACACCGCAGAAAAAATGGGATTTTCTCTGGGAGAAGAAGAACTCCGTCAGATGCGGGGCGGCTCTGCTGCCTGGGGCACTGCGCTCTTTGAAAAATGGTTTGGGGGCAGAATCAATTATATGGAAGCCCGTGCCATGCGCTCCCGGTATCTGGAAAACTACCTGGCTCACCATCCTCTTCCTGAAAAAAAGGGATTAAAAGAAATTCTGCAGTATTTACAGCAGAAGAACCTTCCTGTTGCTATTGCTACTTCTACAGAGCGTGAGCGTGCTGCAAGCTACTGGGAAATGTCAGCCATTACCGGTTTCATCACAGCTTCTGTCTGCGGTGATGAGGTCACAAACAGCAAACCAGATCCGGAAATCTTTCTCACAGCAGCCAAAAAACTGAATGTTCCCATAGAACATTGTATGGTTGTGGAAGACAGCATGAACGGTTTAAAAGCAGCTAGAGCAGCCGGGGCTTACTCCTGTATGATACCGGATCTCACCCCCTATAGTGAAGAATTTAAGCCATTTTGCGATTATGTTCTTAAGGATTTAACTGCTCTGATTCCACTTCTGGAAGACCTGATGGGATGCAGCAGGCTCCCTTACTGATGTTTGTTGCCCTGTCTTTTTGTGAAATACTTCGGGCCATAATAGTCCGAAGTATTTCACAAAAAATTTAGATTTTCAAGATTGTAGCCCACATTTTCTGATGATATAATGAAAATCAGAAGGAGGCTGCTTTCATGTTAAAAATGATGATCCGCATGGATGATGATAAGATTACGACAGAGAAAAAATACCATTTGGACGGTATTTACAGTACAATCAATAATACATTCCTTACGATGGGACTTCTTCGTATTGAGGATGGTTCTGGTGCGTTGGTATATCGTGACTGTGGACGCACAAGGGATTTCAGCCTGTTTGGGAAAATAGTCAATACTTTAAAAAAGCAGGCTTGGTTTATGGATAATGTAGCCGTCTGGCGTTTATATGACAGTGACGATTCTGATAGCCCCGAAGATTTTAACGAAGAAGATCTGCTGACCCATTACAGAAAAAAACAGGCTATGAGGGTTTAACCTTTTGGAAAGAAAATATTTTAAGGCACTAAATTTTGATTTAGATACACATCAGTTACAAGAACACTATCCGGGAGCCAACTATCGGCAGGCATACGATGATTTACGTCGATTTTTTAAGAAACACCAATTTTCACACCGGCAAGGCTCCGGTACATATCCAAGGATAAGCTGACCACAGCAGATATCTATGACCTGATGGATGATTTGAGCCAGCAACTTCCATGGATTGGTG
>ENA-OQAA01000537-OQAA01000537.1-human-gut-metagenome-genome-assembly--contig:-NODE-537-length-25487-cov-2.137697_pt1 | contig 25487 bp, 25 predicted proteins | sample MGYA00242489_ERZ504515 | MGnify/ENA primary metagenome ERZ504515 (study PRJEB26092, sample SAMD00036237) | human gut metagenome | host: Homo sapiens | study: EMG produced TPA metagenomics assembly of... | reverse complement strand
ATGACAAACAGTATCGTACGCAACTGCCGATAGGTATACAGACCTTCGAGAAGATAAGGGAAGGGAATTATGTATATGTGGATAAGACGGAATGGGTGTGGCGGATGGCCTCGTTGGAGACACCGTTTTTCCTAAGTCGTCCCCGTAGGTTTGGAATAGCCTTTTGCTTTTCTACTTTTGAGGCTTAATTTTAAAGGAAGAAAAGATCTGTTTAAGGGATTGGCTATCGAACGGTTGGAACAGGATTGGATTGAGTATCCGGTGATCCATTTGGATTTGAATGCCAAGAAATTTGATACAGGGAGGATCTGATTCGTCTTGTGGATAGGCAGTTGCTTGTTTACGAGGTATATATGGTTCTAGTGATGCGGATGAGACGATTGATGACCGTTTGTTTACCTTGTTACGCTTGATTTGTGAACAGACAGGAAAACGGGTGGTCGTTTTAGTGGATGAGTATGATAAGCCTCTTTTGCAATCATTTGATAATGAGAAATTGCAAGAGGAGTATCGCCTAATGTTGAAAGCGTTCTATGGGGTGTTGAAAAGTGCGGATCGCTATTTGCGCTTTGTATTCCTAACCGGGGTGACAAAGTTCTCTCAAGTTAGCGTGTTTAGTGACTTGAACCAGTTGAACGATATTAGCATGGACTGGCAATTCGCAACGCTTTGTGGCATAACACGGGAAGAGTTAGCGACGAATTTTGTACCGGAGATAGAAGCCTTCGGGAAAAAGAATAATTGGTCGTTTGTTGAGGTGGTAGAGCGGATGGAACGTAATTATGATGGGTATCATTTTCATCAAGATGGAGTGGGAGTGTTTAATCCGTTCAGTGTACTGAATGCGTTCAATAAGCTGGAGTTGGAGAGTTATTGGTTTCAGACGGGTACGCCGACCTTTTTGGTGAGCCTCCTCCGTAAAAGTAATTATGATTTACGGCTTTTGATAGATGGTATCGAGGCGCCTGCTGCTTCATTCACTGAATATCGAGTAAACACCAATAATCCGATTCCGTTGATTTATCAGAGTGGATATTTGACGATAAAGGATTATGATCGGGAATTTCGTAATTATTTATTGGAATTTCCGAACGAAGAAGTAAAATATGGTTTTATTAATTTCTTAGTCCCTTACTATACCTCCATTTCCAAGGAAGAGCAGAGTTTTTATATTGGTAAATTTGTACAAGAATTACGGACAAAGGATATAGATGCTTTCCTTTCCCGTCTCCAAGCTTTCTTCGCTGATTTCCCGTATGAGTTGAATGATAAGACCGAACGTCATTATCAAGTGGTTTTCTATTTGGTCTTTAAGTTGATGGGGCAATTTACTGAGGCGGAGGTGCGAAGTGCCAGAGGACGTGCGGATGCGGTGGTTAAAACACCAAAATACATTTACGTCTTTGAGTTCAAGTTGAACGGAACCGCCGAGGAAGCCATATGGCAAATCGATGAGAAAGGTTATTTGGTTCCCTATCAGGCGGATGGGCGTAAGTTGATAAAGGTTGGCGTGGAATTTAGCGCTATAGAACGTAATATTAGTCGTTGGCTGTATTTTTGATGCCTCTTCGTGAAGGTGTTCTCAAATAAAATACTATTTTTGCGCATTATAAAGAATATTCCGCAAATAATGGATATACAGAGGCATAGTAGCGTATTGGGCGATACGGTGGAGAAGCTATCGGATGAGGCATCGTATAAACAATTGTTCCATGCGTACAGGATGAGGAGGCGCTGCCTCGGGCGAGGTGCTGAAAGAGATCATCGATCTATGCCGTGCGATCCTGTTCCCCGGTTATTATGGGAATGCCCGTATCAGTAAACAGACGATCCGTTTTCATACGGGCGTAAATGTTGAGACTCTTCATTCTTTATTATCCAAGCAGGTTTATGCGGGACTTTGTTTCGCGGATACATCTTGCGTGACTTGCCCGGAAGAAAAGATCTCCGCTGAGGCAGAGGCTATTTCGGAGGCTTTCATCTCTACGCTTCCGGAGATTCGCGGTCTGCTGGCTACGGATGTGGAGGCGACTTTCAATGGCGATCCCGCCGCTCAAAATCTAGGTGAGGTCATATTTTGTTATCCCGGTTTCCGGGCGATCGGTAATTACCGGATCGCCCATCAATTGTATAAGCTCGGGGTTCCTTATATTCCTCGTATGATTACGGAGATGGCACATTCCGAGACCGGTATCGATATCCATCCGGGCGCGAAGATCGGTCATCATTTCTCGATAGACCACGGGACGGGTACGGTGATCGGCGAGACGAGCGTGATCGGCAATTACGTCCGAATCTTTCAGGGCGTCAGCTTGGCGGGAGAGAAACTTCCCCCCGATGAGAACGGTAACGCTATCCGTGGCGTAGCCCGTCATCCTATCTTGGAAGATCATGTGACAGTATATTCTAATTCCACCTTAATCGGTAAAATCCGGATTGGCAGAGGGGCTACGATATGTGGTAACGTCTGGATAGCGGAGGATGTACCGGCAGGGAGTACGGTTACACAATTGAAAATTGAGAATTGAAAATTATCAAGAGGGTAGCTGGAAGGAGATCGAAGCATGTCAGAGAGCGAAATGAGAATAATTAATAATAAACAACGTAATACGCAATTGGGAATAATTTTCAATTCTCAATTCTCAATTTTCAATTAAAATGAGCGAGACATTTGAAATGGTGGCCAAAACCTATACGGGTTGGAAGAGATCTTGGCCGAGGAGTTATTAGCTTTAGGTGCCAACGACTTGCAGATCGGTCGTCGTATGGTTTCCTTTACGGGTGATAAGGAATTGCTTTATAAAGCGAATTTCCACTGCCGTACTGCCCTGCGCATTCTGAAACCGATTTATCATTTCAAGGCCAAAGATGCTGATACCGTTTATAAAGAGGTGAAAAAGGTAGAGTGGGAGAAGTATTTGTCGCTGGACAAGACGTTCGCGATCGACTCGGTGATCTATTCCGAGGATTTCAATCACTCGAAGTTTGTCGCTTACCGTACGAAAGACGCTATCGTGGATTATTTCATCGAGAAGTTCAAGAAGCGTCCGTCCGTTCGTGTCAATAACCCGGACTTATATATCAATATCCATATTTCGCATAACGATTGTACCTTATCTATCGATAGCTCCGGCGAGTCTTTGCACAAGCGTGGTTATCGGGTGGATCAAACGGAAGCTCCGTTGAATGAGGTGTTGGCTGCCGGCATGATCCTAAAAACCGGTTGGAAAGGAGAATCTAATTTCGTAGATCCGATGTGTGGTTCCGGTACATTGTTGATCGAGCTGCCATGATCGCCTTGAATATCGCTCCGGGTATTCATCGGAAAGAGTTCGCTTTCCAGAAATGGGTGGACTATGATGAGGAATTGTTCGATCGTATTTATAATGATGAGAGCGGGGAGCGTGAGTTCGCTTTCCATTGCTATGGCTCCGATATTTCCCAAGCCGCTATCGATATCGCCTTGGAGAATATCCGTAGCGCTGGCTTGATGAAATATATCGATCTGAAGGTGAAACCGTTCCAACAATATACAGAGGCTCCGAAGCCAGGTATATTGGTGACGAACCCACCTTATGGAGAGCGTATATCATCTCGTGATCTATTGGGATTGTATAATATGATCGGCGAGCGTTTGAAACATGTGTTCATGGGATATAAGGCTTGGATTTTGAGCTATAAAGATGAATGTTTCGATAAGATCGCTTGCGCCCGAGCGAGAAGATCAAATTGATGAACGGTTCCTTGGAGTGCGAATACCGTTGCTATGAGTTATTTGAGGGAACCAATAAGGACTTCAAAAAGGCATTGAATGAGGATGGAGAGGAGCGTCCGCACAGATCGGAAGGCTCTTTCGAGCGTAGAGGCAATGATCGTCCAAACTTCCGTACGGGCCGTGTGGATCGTCCGGAACGTCGTTTCGCCGCTGCTCATAGCGAGGATGATGAGGAGCGTTTCGCTTCCATTCCGGGGAAACGTATCTTTGGAGAGGATCGGGGAGAGGATCGTCCGGTCCGCAAGAAATTCGTGGATGCCCCGGTTCGTAAGCCGATCAAGCCAAAAGGAGAACGTCCTGTGAAAATGCGTTATCGGGATGAGGATGACCGTAAGAAAGGGTTTGGCGATCATAAGCGGGATGGAAAGCGCCCGTTTAGCAAACCTATAAAGCCTATAAAACGGAGAGGGTATGATGATTATGAGGATTAAATCATCTTTATTCATAAGCCTATGTCTGATTTTATTAACGATGTCGATTACCGCCCAAGATAAGCAACTCTCCTTGCACGACTTGATTCCGGGAGGAAAAACGTATAGCCGCTTCGTACCTCGTGACTTGAAACAGTTACGATGGTGTGGGGACGAGTACTTATATGTTAAGGGAGATAGCGTGTTAGGAGCTAAGCCGGGGAAAAAAGAAGAGGTCCTTTTTTCGTTGGAAAGACTGAATGGGGCCTTGATGGTGGCAAACCTACAGACGGTTGGTTCCTTGCCTAGCTTTTCGGTACCTTATGAAAGTGGTTCGGTCTTGGCTTTTACTAGCAAACAGCACCGGATTCATTATGACTATAAGAAGAATAAGGTAGTCGCTGATTATGCTTTGAAGAATAACTGGGCGAATTATGACTTTTGCCCGGCTACGAATAACTTAGCTTTTACGGAGGGAAACAATGTGCATATTTTATCCCCGGATGGACGAAATACGATTGTTACACGTGAAACACAGGATGGAATCGTATGCGGACAGGCTGTCCATCAACGGGAGTTCGGGATTACGAAAGGTATGTTTTGGTCTCCTAAAGGCTCGGCTCTAGCGTTTTATCGTATGGATGAGCGTATGGTGACCGCTTACCCGCTGGTGAATATCGATACTCGTTGCGCTACGCCGGTTCCTCATAAATATCCGATGGCTGGAATGAAGAGCCATGAGGTTACGGTGGGTGTCTATCAGGTAGCTACCGGGCAGACGGTTTGGTTGGAGACAGGCTTGCCGAAAGAGAAATATTTAACAAATATCGCTTGGAGTCCGGATGAGAAGAGTATTTATATCGCTGAGTTGAATCGTGAGCAGAACGAGATGCATTTGGTGCGGTACTCTGCCTTGACGGGAAAGAAAGAGGCTGATCTGTTTACCGAGACGGATCGTTGTTATGTGGAGCCGCAGCATCCTGTGCTCTTCTTGCCGAACGATCCGGATAAGTTTATCTGGCAGAGTGAGGCGGATGGCTATAACCATCTATATCTGTATGATACGACTGGAAAGGAATTAAGGAAGCTAACCGGTGGGGAATGGGTGGTTACCAAGGTGCTAGGCTTTAGCAAAGACGGAAATAAGGTGATTTTCGAGGGAACGGCACCTCATCCCGTATCTCCGAATATGCAAGGAACGGGGATGCAACGTTATATTTGGGAGACGGATTTGAGAACGGGTGATATCATGAATTGCTTGAGTTGGAAAGTGGGCGTGCACCGTTGGTTGCTGAGTCCTCCGGCGAATATGCGATTGATTATGTAAGTTCTCCTTCTACCCCGAGGGATATCGATTTAGTCTGTATAAAGGACGCTAAGGTGATTTCTACCTTACTTTCCGCTCCGGATCCCTTTAAATTGTATCGGATGCCCCGGATCAAGGTTGGACATATCCTTGCTGCCGATGGTAAGACTCGCTTGAATTACCGGTTGACTTTACCGCCGGATTTGGATGAGACGAAGAAGTATCCTACGATTGTCTATGTATATGGAGGCCCTAAAGTACAGCTTGTTACGGGCGACTGGCAAAACGGGGCTCGTGGTTGGGACCTCTATATGGCACAGAGAGGTTATGTGATGTTTACCGTGGATAGCCGCGGCTCGGCAAATCGTGGACATGCTTTTGAGAGCGTGATTCATCGTAATTTGGGTATCAATGAGATGGCGGACCAAGTGAAGGGTGTCGAGTTCCTGAAATCCTTGCCTTATGTGGATGCCGACCGTATCGGGGTACATGGCTGGAGTTATGGCGGTTTTATGACAACGAACTTGATGCTGACTTATCCGGAGATCTTTAAGGTGGGCGTGGCCGGAGGGCCGGTTATCGACTGGAGCAATTACGAGATTATGTATGGCGAGCGTTATATGGATCGCCCGCAGGATAATCCGGAAGGTTATAAGAACGCGAACCTGAAACTGAAGGCCGGTAATCTGAAAGGCCATCTGTTGATGATACATGGGGATATCGATCCGGTGGTAGTGTGGCAACACAGCTTGGTTTCTTAAAGGCTTGCGTAGAGGCTGATACGTATCCGGATTACTTTGTGTATCCTCGCCATGAGCATAATGTGACCGGTAAGGACCGTCCGCATTTGCATGAGAAGATTACGAGGTATTTCGATGACTACCTTGGGAATTGAAAATGGAGAATGGAGAATTGAGAATTGAAAATTAGAAGAGATATGAATATATTGTTATTAGGCTCTGGTGGGCGTGAGCATGCGATCGCTTGGAAGATCGCTCAAAGCCCGAAAGTTGATAAGTTATTTATCGCTCCCGGTAATGCGGGAACAGCGTTGGTAGGAACCAACGTGGATATTAAAGCGGATGATTTTGCCGCTATCAAGGATTTTGCGTTGGCGAACCAAGTGAATATGGTCGTGGTAGGTCCCGAGGATCCATTGGTGAAGGTGTTTATGATTATTTCAAGAAGGATGAGGCATTAAGCTCCATCCCCGTGATCGGCCCGAGTGGGGAAGGTGCCCAATTGGAAGGTAGCAAGGATTTCGCCAAGCGTTTATGATGCGTCATCATATCCCGACCGCTCGTTATAAGAGTATTTCCACTGAAAACCTAGAGGAAGGCTATGCGTTCTTGGAATCTCTTTCCGCTCCTTATGTATTGAAAGCGGATGGATTGGCTGCCGGTAAAGGGGTACTGATTATCGATAACTTGGAGGAAGCCAAGAAAGAGTTGGGAGATATGCTGGGCGGAATGTTTGGCGACGCGAGCAAGACGGTCGTGATCGAGGAGTTCTTGGATGGTATCGAATGCTCCGTATTCGTCTTGACGGATGGCAACGATTACAAGGTGCTTCCGGTAGCAAAAGATTATAAGCGTATCGGTGAGGGTAATACGGGTTTAAACACAGGTGGAATGGGAGCTGTTTCCCCGGTTCCTTTTGCGGATGAGGTATTTATGGCGAAGGTGGACGAGCGTATTATCCGTCCTACCGTAGAGGGATTGAAAGCGGAGCATATCGATTATAAAGGTTTCATCTTCTTGGGTCTGATCAATGTGAAGAATGAGCCGATGGTGATAGAATACAATTGTCGTATGGGCGATCCGGAGACAGAGGTAGTCATGCTTCGTATCCAAAGCGATTTGGTTGATTTGCTGGAAGGGGTAGCGGAAGGCGATTTAGCGGCTCGTACATTGGTACAGGACCCTCGCGCGGCGGTTACGGTTATGTTGGTAAGCGGCGGTTATCCGGAGGCTTACGAGAAAAATAAGGTAATCACGGGATTGGATGGCGTATCCTCGAACAATATAGTGTTCCATGCCGGAACGAAGCTGGTAGACGGCCAGATCCTGACGAATGGCGGTCGTGTGATTGCGGTCAGTTCGTATGGGGCTACTAAGGAAGAGGCTTTGGCCCAATCTTTCGCCGGAGCTAAGCAGATCGATTTCGATAAGAAGTATTTCCGTCGGGATATCGGGTTTGATCTGTAAATGACAATTAGAGAGAATATACGTATGAAAAAACGAAAACTATTGCTTTTAGGGGTTGTTTGTGCGGCTCTCTATGCATGTTCGACTGATCAGACGAACGAATCGGGGAAGCGTGTCTCCGCATTGGATGATGCCGCTTGGAACCATTCCGAATGGATATCCGTGGCAAATGCTCCTGTTATAACGGGTGAGATCAACGGATCGAATGAGCGTGCGGCCGATGGTGCCGCTTGGTTCGTGAGTGTCGTAAGGAATGAAAAAGAGATAACCTCGGCACGCTGGATGACCACGGGCTTGGGTGTGTACGAGTTATACGTGAATGGGAAGTTGATCGGAGAAGAGATTCTCAAACCGGGTTTTACGCATCCCTACAAGACGAAGCGTTCGTTTACGTATGAGGTAAGCAATGCCCTGTCGAAACAAGCGGGAGCGGAGAATGTTTTCGCTGTGCAGGTGACACCGGGATGGTGGGCCGATAAGATCATCACATACAGCGGCCAGCAAGGAATGGTGGGTACCAAGGTCGCTTTCCGTGGAGTGCTTGAGCTTACCTATGCGGATGGTAGCAAGGCGTACTTAGGTTCCAATACGAGCGATTGGAAAGCCGGGATCGCCGGACCGGTCAAACATGCCGCTATCTTTGATGGTGAGGAATATGATGCCCGTGAGTTACCGGGATACGATACGCTCGATAAGCTTTCGACACCGGAAAAGAATACGGAATTTGAGGGAGAGATACTTCCTTCAAATGGAGGTGAGGTCTATTTTCGTGAAGATTTGGCGCTTTCTCCTCAAAAGGCCTATCTATGGAAAGGGGTCACCGGAGAGAGTGAAGATGCTTATGGAAAGGTTGTTATAACGAAAGAATATGCGGCTGGCGAGGAAATGGTGGTTCATCCGGGCGAGACACTTGTCGTGGACTTTGGCCAGAATTGCGCGGCGGTTCCTGCTTTCGAGTTCATGGCAAAGGAGGTACCCAACTAAATTGTCGTCCTTCTGAGATATTGAACGATGGAATGGTGCGAAGAGCCGAGGAATGGATGGGCCTGAAGGTAGTTGCCATCGCTTGAATCTACGCACTCCGGATACCGGGATGTTACTCGACTATACCTTTGCGGATCATAAGGACTATACGACCTATCGCCCTCTTCGCACGTTCTATGGTTATCGCTTCGTATCGATCACGGCCGATCAGGAGGTACGTATCCGGTCGATCCAGTCGATTCCTGTCTCCTCGATTACCCAACAGATGGAGACCGGATCAATAACGACCGGCAACAAACTAGTCAATCAGTTGATTTCAAATACCCTATGGGGACAACGTTCCAACTACCTTTCGGTCCTACCGACTGTCCGCAGCGCAACGAACGGCTGGGATGGACCGCCGACACGCAGGTATTTGCTGAGACTGGTACTTTCTTTGCCAATACCGCTGATTTCTTCCATAAATGGATGCGTGATATGCGTGACACACAATCACCAACCGGTGCGTATCCCGGTGTCGCTCCATTGGCTCAATACGGTGCGTCTCCTACTGATATGAACCGCTTGGGCTGGTCGGACGCGGGAGTTATCGTGCCTTGGGTTGTCTGGAAACAATTTGGTGACACTCAGATTATCGATGAGAATTGGGCGGCGATGGAGAAATATCTCAATCATATCAACGAGACCAAGTATGACCATCATGCCCTCAGCGCGGAGAATGGCAATTACCAGTGGGCCGACTGGCTCAGTTACGAGCCGCTTGAGAGTTGCAGCGGCAGACATACAGCGAAGGATGGATCCGGAACGCTTCCGGAAGCCTATGATTATTGGAATTATCTAAGTGCGAATTACTGGCTTATAGATGCCGGAATGATGAGCGATATGGCTCGTGCGACGGGACGGGATGCCGAGAAATACGAAGCGATGGCTGCTCTAGCGAAACAGTATATATTGGATAAATTCCTGAATGTTGACGGAGAATTTAAGACGGCGATATTCAATACCATGCAGACGCCTGCCCTATTCGCCTTGAAGAACAAGCTGGTCGAAGGGGTAGCCAAGGAGAACATGATGAAACGACTGCGTGACAACTTCGCCGAGCATGGCAATTGCCTTCAGACAGGTTTCTTGGGTACTTCTATCCTGATGCCTACGCTTACGGAGAATGGAATGAGCGATATCGCTTACGAGCTTCTTTTCCAGCGCAAGAATCCGAGTTGGCTGTATTCGGTAGATAATGGGGCGACAACGATTTGGGAGCGTTGGAATAGCTATATGCTTGATAAAGGCATGGGACCGCAAGGCATGAACAGCTTTAATCACTATGCCTATGGATGTGTATGTGAATGGATGTGGGAGACCATGGCTGGTATCTCTGCGGATACGTCGGAGCCAGGATTCAAGCGCATTATCATGAAGCCGATTCCCGATAAGCGTCTGGAGTTCGTAAACGCGGAGTACAATTCGGCGGCAGGGATTATCAAGAGCTCTTGGAAGTATGAGGGAGACCAGTGGATTTGGGATTTCACCATTCCCGAAGGAGCGGTCGCTCTCGTGACACTTCCGGGCGAAAGCCAAGCTCACGAGTATCGTGCGGGTTCGTATCAGATCGTTAAATAAGTAGCTTATACTTACCCAAGTTTACATTGAAGTTTGTAAGCTTGGGTAAGATTATTGATAGTATTATTTTAATTTACTCAGATCAAAATCAATAATAATCGGACGATGATCGGATGGCCACCAGAAATTAGATAGCTCTTTCGGGTCACGTACAGGCTTCGTGTACTCATCTGTAATTACGTCTGCATACTGGATTATGTCAAACAAAGGCTGTGTACAATATACGTAATCAATGCGGGCTTCTTTACCGGTTGTTGTCTTAAATTCATTTGGATACTTCTTAGCGATGACATCTACATAAGGTGTTTCTTGAGCGATATAGTCTTGCGTCAAAAACTTAGGACTATCTTCCGGATATCGATAGATGGCGTTGTCTGTGCGATTGCGGCTGTTGAAGTCACCCATCATCATCCAATATTCGTTGGTAGCATTCGTGCTAGTACCAATGGTGTGCTTACAAATATACTCTATTTCCATGCGACGGTATTTATCACCACCGTTTTCAGCTTTACTTGCTTCTTGGTCTTCAGTGCGAAAAGCCCATTGTTGTGGCCATGTGTGTAGTGTTACTATATTTAAAACCTTTTCGTCTACAATGATCTTTGCCCAACCGGCACCGTGGTTACTACTTGGTTTGGCTCCTCACCTATTATTTTTTTATATTTTCGATCGGATACTTAGAGGTGATGACCTGCGGGTAATTATCCCGATGTCCGCCTATGTACCAGTAAGGGTGTCCGTACCGTTTGGCTAATACTCCCCAATTATCTACCAGAAAACGTTCTTGGGAATCCAAAGGATCCGCGGTACCATTTTTATAGATGCTTTGAGCCTCACACCATACGCAAATATCAGGATCTTGTTGTTTTACCCAAGTCGTGAATTTCTCGTAATTATCATCTTGTCCACACCACATACCGTTTTGTATATTCCAGTAGAGTAGACGTAATGGTTTCTGTTCTTTTTTTTGTCCGCAAGAGATTAAGAGAGTGGAGATGCAGACTGCGGATAATGTCTTTAAAAATTTGTTTCTGTTCATAATATATCTGATTTGTTTTGTCCCGGGCGTAAGTAACCCGGGACTGGTTTGTTACAAATTTATCTTTTTCTTTTTTAATTGGAGCTGGTATAACCCGGATTCTGATCTTTAACTTGATCCATTGCTTTGTTATAATTGAATTCGCTGTCTGGTATTTTCCATAAATAATGACGTTCTTGAATCTGTGTATATTCACCGGTCTCCACATTAAAGTACTTACCTACCAGTCTTGAGCACGACCTTGACGGACTATGAAGTCCCAGTGCTTTGCCTCATTGAAGTGTTCATAAGTCTCTTCTTTTAATAGTAAATCCATATAAGCGGTCATACTGGCGTAATCACTCAACTTATAGTCCAGTTCAGCATTAGGTACTTTAGGATCTTTGCCATAGGCACGTCGGCGCAATTGGTTTAACATTTCAATGGATTCCATAGTTGGGGTATTGGCAACACGGCACAAGCCTCACTGTAGATCAGCATAGCATCTGTATAGCGGATCAAAGGAATAGATACATTTGCGCCATTACCTTGTGCGTTCGGATCCGTATATTTTGTGAGTAGACAAGTATATTCACCGTAAGCGTCTTTGCCGAATACATAAAAACCTATGTTCATACCGTAACGTAGGTCATTCGTGTCCCAGCTCTTGATGATATGGTTACGCAGGTCTGTATAGTGCGTGTAATAGCCGTTACCATTTAACATGGTTTTACCGGGAACGAACTCATACTTTGGATGTGAGGTATAGGATAGGTAGTCCCATGTCTTACCATCAATACGTGAAGTCTTGATGTAGAATATCTCCTCTGTAGAGGTGGTCAAGTCTGCGCCAAATACCTTGTCAAAGTCACGTGGTTCCGCAACTTGTACTAATTGGTATGTACACTGTTCACCACTTCTCCACTTAGCTTTTTTGCCTCGATGTATCTCCTGTATGCATATATACATCTGCTAGGCAGACCCGTACGGTATTTTTATCTGGAGTAGCCAAATAACGTTTTTTGTCAGGACAATTATCTAAAGCATATTTTAAATCTTCGATTATGAAGTTGTATACTTCTTCTTTGCTACTCTTGGGAATATTCCACTCTGTGATATTTTTATCTGTTTTCAAAGGTACACCACCCCAGTATTTCACGAGATTAAAGTAGTTGAAGCCTCGTAAAAAGCGTAACTCTCCCAGATAGGCCAACTTTTCCTCTTCGGTCATCTTTGTAGCGTTAGGTATCCGCTCGATAGCGGTGTTACAGAACATAATAGCCTTATAGACTCTGCCAGTTTGAATCACTCCGGTTCATATGTGTTGCGTTCACAAAGCCATTGTATTGTTTGTATGTTTGATAAACTCCTTTTGGATAACAATATTCTGTATTGATCTCTAATGTGGCGAAGAAGTTTGAATTATAGGCTGACCGCATTGCGTCTAACGGTGCTAATACCGCAGCATTTGCTTCTTCTACAGTATTATAAAATGTCTCGCTTGAGATCGAATAAGTATAATCGGTCTCATTTAAGGCGTTGTCACAAGCTGTTAGTAGAGTAACTCCGGCCATTGCGCTTATTATTATTAGATGTCTCATTGTTTTCGCTTATTTTAAAATTTAACACTTCACACCCATGGAAAGGGTTTTACTGTTTGGATAAGTCAAATGGTCTATACCTGCATTCACGTCGCTGCCTTTTGAGCTAACTTCAGGATCTACACCTTTATACTTCGTTAATGTCAACCAGTTCTGTGCGCTAACGAAGATACGAATACCGTTTAGCCAATTTTTGGTAGCCCACTTGTCACATGGCAGATTGTAAGCTAAACTGATGTTTTTTAGACGCAGATAGGAACCATTCTCGATAAAGCGGTCAGAGTATTTCAGTGAACCAACGGCATTGATCTTGGGATAGGCAGCATGACTGTTGTCTTGACCTTCTCGCCAACTCTCGTAGTATACTTTACGCTCAATATTCATGCCTTGGCCATAGCTGTAGTTTCGCATCTCACTCAAGTTAAACACGTCGTTACCTTGACTGCCTTGTAAAAAGAAGTTGAAGTCCCAGTTCTTATAGCGGATACCACAGTTCAAACCATATGTAAAATCAGGGAAAGGAGAACCTGCGATGTAACGGTCTTCCGTATCGGTGTACTGGCCATCTCCGTTCATATCCTCATAAGATAAAGAACCGTTCTCGTCTAAACCAGTGTCTTTGTAGACATAGAAAGCTCCTAATGGCTCACCTTCACGGATAATTGTGATGGAACCAGATCCATAGTTGCTATAAGTTGTGCCAAGGATATCTTTACCATCAGCTAATTCTTCGACGCGATTCTTATTATGAGCTATATTGACTGTAAGGTTAAGCCAAAGTCCTTGTTTTGTACCACATCACCCTCGATCAATAATTCGACGCCTTGATTGCTTATACTACCGATGTTACGTACGGTGGACTTGTAACCGGATGATGAAGGAAGTGATACTGTATTCAGTAGATCCGTGGTTTTCTTATAATAGTATCTGCGGTAATACGTAGACGTTGTTTAAAGAATCCCAAATCCACGCCGGCATCCCATTGCGAGGTCGTCTCCCATTTCAGATCTTCTGGATAGGTACTGCTGGGTGAGTAGTAAGGTACGTTCTCGCTTCCAGTAGCAGTCTTGCCTGTGGTTAGTAGATTTTGTGTCATGTAGGGATCAATAGCTGTTGAGCCTGTCTTTCCATAGCCAACACGCAACTTCATGTTTGAAATACTTTCAAATTCTTTCATGAAAGGCTCTTCAGACACACGCCATGCCACAGCACCAGAAGGGAAATATCCCCATCTTGATCCTTCCGAATAGCGGCTTGATCCATCAGCACGGAAACTGGCTGTTACGAGGTAACGTCCTAATAAACTATAGTTGATACGCCCAAGATAAGACATCAAGACCCATTTGCTGTAGTTTGTACTTGGTGTGTTGGCTGTTCCTGCTGATGACAGGTTGTTCGTTTCTTGAACGTCACTCAAGAAAGTGTTGCCTGAGGCTGCGATCGATTTGTAAACATTTTGTTGGTAAGTAAAGCCGCCCATTACGTTAAAACTGTGGATGTTGTTTAACGAAAAATCGTAGGTCACGATATCTTCGTTAATGATGTTCGTACTACGCTTGTGGTTGACATCGGCAGTATTATTTTTGTAAATATACTTTTTGGTGGTGTAACCATCGTAGCGGGCATCAGATCCTTCCAATCCGAAACTGGTCCGTATGCTTAAGCCTTTAATCGGATTGAAGTTCAAGGCGGCGTTGATGTTGGTCAGATTTGTCACGGTTTTATAAGTGGACTCATAAGCCATACATAAAGGGTTCTTGATCTCATGGCTAGACCAGCTGTACCAAGAGCGTAGATCTTTATAATCTCCATTCTCATCATAAGGATAAAAGTTTGGTGAGGCGGAGTAAGCAGCACCAATCATAGATGAACCGCCATTACCACCTCCATCAGACTGGTTCATCTGGTTAATCATACTATAGCCCATACTGACGGAAGCGGTTATCATCTTGCTCATAGTCATATCCAAACTACTACGCAAATTGTACTTGTTATAATAACTGTTCGGGATCAAACCATCTTTAGTCATGGCAGAGCCACTGACAAAATATTTTAGGTCATCGGTACCTCCAGATACATTGATGTTATGATTCATAATGGGAGCATTTTGAAAGAACTCTTTTTGCCAGTCCATACCTTTCCCCATGGCGGTTATGTCAGCTTCACTAAAGGGAGCGGTTTCCAGTATCTCTGCGTTTACAAGGTATTCGTTATAAAAACGGGCCCACTCTTGGGCATCCATCAAATCCAGTTTCTTGATTTGCTTTTGGAATCCATATTCAAAATCGTATGAGACTTTCGCTTTTCCACTTTTCCCTTTCTTGGTCGTGATCATCACGACACCATTAGCACCACGTGAACCATAGATGGCAGTAGCGGATGCGTCTTTCAAAATTTCCATAGATTCAATATCATAGGTATTGATAGAGGCTGTGCTGGCAGGAATACCATCGATAATGTATAGGGGTGAGTTGTCACCTTTGATAGAGTTTACTCCACGTATCCTAATAGAATAGTCTCCGGAAGGATCACCTGTATTTTGGGAGAGTACTACGCCGGGAACTCTTCCTTGTAAAGCCTGTACTGGGTTGGCTACGGTAAAGGCTGTCAGCTCATCTGCCTTCACGCTACTCACAGAGCCGGTTAGGTCTTTCTTCTTCATTGTCCCATAACCAACTACCACTACCTCATCTAAAGATTCCACATCTTCTTTCAGGGTAATATTAAGTGTATGTTGGCCTTTGACTGCCACTTCTTGTGAATTATAACCGATATAACTGATTTGTAGAATGTCGTTTGGCTTTACTTGTAACTGAACTTCCCATTTAAGTCTGTTACTACTCCATTCGTTGTTCCTTTTACCAATACATTGGCTCCAATTACAGGTTCACCCATTCCATCGAGGATGGTACCGGTTAACTGATAACTGCCTTGTTGCTGGCTGATAGGTGCTAATGAAGACTCTGCCCAAGCTTCCTTTGGCATAAAGGATAAAGATGCCATCAAGCAAAAGGCTCCCAGAATAGGGACTACATGTTTGCAATTTTTCATAAATCGTTTTAATTTTTAGCTATTACAAAGTACGACTATTCATGTGACAAGTAGATTACATTAGAGTTGCATAGTAAGAAAGATTTTGAATCTAAGCGCTTTTATATGGTTTTCTCTATATTAAATCTTGCTCATAAATAATCAATTTAACATACGTTTAAGGGCTTATTCTTAACGTTAACAAAGTAGCCGTGAGGGCTTTGAGCAATTGTTTACATGAATTGTTAGAGGGAGTACCTCTTGATCCTGAATTACAAGTGGGATACGTTGGCTTGGATCTCATAACACCGACGTTGTGTACCCATAAGTCCTTTCCTGAATAAAGTTCCCTCTGTCTCCTATGGGTAATATAAATTTTTAGGTTTAAAACAAAGTAAGCGTGAGACTTGTTTTCTATTCATCTGATTCGGGTGTCTGGAAATACCTTGCAAGGATGAATAAGTAAACAATATTCCCACGCTGTAAAGTTATGTATTGGCATAGCGAATGCTTGCCGTGTACATGCACTAACAGAATGAGCGCTACATTGTCTTCATCCTCCTTGCTTGAAATTTTCCAGACTTCGAACCAAGGATAAAGCAAAAAACGCTTTCTTTTTATTTTTCTGACCGCTCTTTAGCCAGACAACACAAATATACGTTTCTTTTTGAACAATGCAACGCTCTGTGAGAATATTTTTCAAATGTAAATATAATATTTAAGTGATATGGTAAAAAGACATAGCTAATTTGCAGTTGGCTGCATTGACCAAGTCTGTTAGCTGCATCGGCCAAATCAGTTAATTGAAATGACAAGGTTAGTAAACTTTGTTGGCCGATGCAGTTTACTTGTTATATTTTCATACCTTTGCTACTTATTTCATTCCTTTAGGATGTGAATATGAAAGAATAAGGTATATGGCAAGAGGAACAACTTCATATTACGGACGTAGATATACTATAGCGACACCTATGACCCATTTGTACATGCTTTGCGCTTGTATTTTTTGTTGGATCGTGGGGTATGTGGATTCGGTAGGTTATCCCGTGTATGGAGAGGTGACGGCTCCTCCTTTATGGAATGCCCTTTGTCTGGTTTTTCCGGGAAAGTTGTTTACCTATTTGATCGGTTTTTTGCTGATGGCCGGTGGTGCGTTTCTGGTGCATCGGGTAAACTATGCGTTGATGTTGATTCGTGAGAAGACATTGCTTCCCTTTCTCTTCTATGCCTTGTTGACAAGTACAAACCCGGATTTCTTTCCCTTGAAATCAACATCTGTCGGGGTGTTTTGTTTGATATTGGCCCTTTATCAGTTATTTACCTCTTATCATGACCCGGACGCTACGGATAAGGCTTATAACGCATCCTTGATTATCAGTATCGGAAGTCTGTTGTGGATACACATCCTTTGGTTCTTGCCGCTGTTTTGGCTGGGGATGTATAATTTCAGGACATTGAATATCCGGACCTTTGTCGCTTCCTTGTTCGGAATCTTGACGGTTTATTGGTTTGTTTTCGGATGGTGTGTCTGGGAATGGGATTTCACGGCATTTACCATACCTTTCACCTCCTTATTCAAGATCCGTTTCCTTGCGGTACTAGGGACGGGAATTATAGATTGGATACAGATTGTTTTAGTGGCGGGATTAACGATCATTGCCTCATTAAACATCGTTACACATGAGTATGAGGATAATTTGCGTACTCGTCAGTTTCTTTCTTTTCTGATTGTCATGGCCATTTGGTCGTTTGGATTGTTCTTTATCTATGAGCAGTCGTCCGAGGAATTTCTGGAAATGGCCTGTGTACCGGCGTCTATCTTGATCGCCCATTTTTTTACGGTGAACCGGGGGAAATATATCTTTTGGCTGTTCCATTTCTCGGTAGTTATGTTTATCGCATTATTAATGATACGTATATGGAATTTCTTATAGCCTACGGGTATATCGGGGTGTTTATCGCCTCTTTCTTAGCGGCCACGATCTTACCGTTTAGCAGCGAGGTCGTATTGACGGGTGTATTATTGGCGGGTTCGGCATATTGGCCTTGCATGATCGCTGCTACGCTTGGTAATTTCTTAGGTGGAATGAGCTGCTATTGGCTGGGGATGCTGGGAAAGGTAGAGTGGATCGAGAAATACCTCAAACTCGATCCGGTAAAACTACAGAAGGTGCAGGATTGGATCAAGGGAAAAGGCTCTTGGATGGGCTTCTTTGTTTTTCTTCCCGGTATCGGTGATTTTATCGCTGTCGCTCTAGGTTTCTTGCGGGCTAATATATGGGTCGTGGCGATCTCCATGTTCTTAGGAAAAGCGATCCGTTATTGGGTTTGGATGGAGTTTGTTTATAAGGTACAGTCCATGTTTTGATAACCCGAGACCTGTATCTTGCACGAAATCATTTCAAGCGTAATTGTCCCCTTTTCCGTGAACTTGATGGCGTTATCGATAAAATTCGTGATAGAATTACAAGGATTTTTGTATATGAATTCTGCAAGCTTGGAAGTCTTTTTTGTTCGGAAGGAACTCATTCCAGCGTGTAAGTGTTTGCCGGGAGAAGACCGTCAATGAGAAAACCAGCATAGAGGTAAAGGCGATACTGGTCGTGATAGCGGAACCTACGACCCCGTAAGACGGATGAGTAAAAAGCCGGAGATTAATAAGGCAATAAGCCTACGCACGAGCTTGCCGTACTGTACCGGATCTTTCCGCTGCCGATGAAATAATGGCTGATGATGCTGTTGCAGCCTAACGCTACGATTCCGATCGATAATCCGCCTATCACTTTACGTATGCCTTTGAACTCGGCGCTGAAAAGATAATCCGTATATATCCATTCCGGTACCAATAGGATACATCCCATCACGAGGCTAAAGCGCAAAAGGTCAATTTGAAAAGCTGTAAGGTAATACGTTTTTGTTCCGTTGCCTCTGAGGTCTTGGCCACGCTACTGTATTCGATGAAACTTACGCTGCGACTAATATTCCATACACTCTCGGAGATCTTGGTCCCAGCATCTAGCAAGCCTACGCTTCCCAACCCGGCGAAACGTTGTATCAAGAAATAATTGAGTCGGGTAGTACAGGTTTCCGCCAACCCGTCCGCACCGGCCCACAGGCCGTAGGCAAACATTTCTTTTAATAGACCGTAGAGTGATTTGCCGGAAGACCGGGATGTCTCCTTTAAGAAATAAGGAACAAGCATCGATAGGCTGGCAATAAAGGCTATGCCGTTCGTGACATATAATCCCCAGACATACGACCGTACGTCCGGCGCTTCAATATATAATAGAAATAGAGTAAGACGAAAAATAGCAGTCCTCCTTGCAATATAAACGTGAGATTAAACCCTTTGATATTGTCTTTACCCAACAAGAAGCGGGCATTGGCGTTTACCGTAGAGCTCAAGATCGCCAACAAGAAGATATCCAGCCGATAGCCGGTGGGTAAAAGCCCGGTAAGATACATGAAGCCGCAAGCTAGGGAAGAGCCGATAGGTGTCCACAGATATGCGGGAAGGAAAATTGTCCGCATGGAGTAACGGTTCATGAAATAGACAATCGTATTCCCGCATAAAATCCCGTTGACGATTACCGCTATATTTACCGAGGCCACGATCAACCCGATCATCCCCACGCCCTCGATTCCCAGTACCTTTGCGTTGATGAAGATCAGCGCTAGGTTAAGGAAGGCTATCAGATAACGCGAGCCTATTGTCCCCAGTATCTTTTTTAACATAAGCTATAGTTGTAATCCATTCAGTAACCTTACATAGGTATCGATCGCTTCCCGGATCTCCGGTCCTTGATGTATTCGTCCGCGGAATGGGAACGTGCCGAGTTTCCCGGCCCTATCTTTACGGAGGGGAAACGCATCAAGGCTTGGTCGCTAAGCGTAGGAGAGCCGAAAGGCTCTTTTCCCATCAAGATCGCCCGTCGCACAAAAGGATGATCCAGATCCGTGCGGGTGGAGCTAAGGCGGAAGCTGCGGGCCTTGATCTCACAATGAACCTTTTCCTTGATTAGCTCGAATAACTGTTCGTTCGTATAAAATTCGTTGGTGCGAATATCTACTGTGAATTCGCATTTATCGGGAACGACATTGTGTTGCGTACCGGCATGGATGATGGTGACAGTCATTTTCACCGGTCCGAGGAAGTCGCTTTTCTCCGGGAATTGATAGGTGCTGAACCATTCTATATCCTTCATCGCTAAAGTGATGGCATTGATGCCTCATTACGTGCGGCATGTCCGGCCTTTCCGATAGCGGTGCAATCCAGTACCATTAACCCTTTCTCGGCTACGGCGGGTTGCATACCCGTGGGTTCACCTACGACAGCGAAGGAGATAGGAGGAAGCTCGGCCAATGCGCTTTCAATGCCATTCTTCCCGGATACCTCTTCCTCACAAGACGCGAGGAAGATTAGATTATAAGGTTGCTCTTTCTCGCTTAAGATGCAGAAGGCTTCATAGAGGGAGACTACGCTCGCCCCGGCATCGTTACTGCCCAGTCCATATAATTGATCATCCTCGGTCTCTTCGGGAGTGAACGGGTCTTTGGTCCAACCGGAAGCGGGCTTGACGGTGTCTATATGGGAGTTGAGTAAAAGGTCGGTTTACCGAAATCGAAATCCGGGGCGATGATCCACAGGTTGTTGCCTTTGCGGAACACCTTTTGTCCGGCCTTTTGCATTCTGCTTGCAGGAAATCCGCTACGGCGGTCTCGTCCCGGCTGAAAGACGGACGGGAGATCATGCCTTTTAATAAATCAATCGCTTCGTAATATCTTTCCATATTATAATAAATTATTTACGGTGCATCTGTCTTTCTCCAGTTGGGCTTTCAATTCTTCTAAGGAATCGAATTTGATGTCTCTGCGTACGTATTGAACGAATGAGACACGAATGCTATCATTGTAGATATCTCCGGAGAAATCCAGAATATTGACCTCCATGGATATGTCCTTCCCATTATTGAGTGTCGGACGGTCACCGATATAAAGCATTCCCTTATATCGTTCGCCTTCCACCTCCACCCATACGGCATATACGCCAATACCCGGAATGACTTTAAAAGGCTCATCTACCCGTATATTCGCCGTGGGAAATCCTAGCGTGCGTCCTACTTTATAGCCGCTGACGATATGGCCCAGCAATTGATAGGGATAGGTCAGTAAATAAGCGGCTTCCGCTACATTTCCGGCTTGAAGTAATTTCCGGATCTCGGAAGAGCTGACGGCCGTATTCCCTTCGTCATAGGGAGATGCCTTCAGCACCTCGATACCACATTCGGTGCCATAAACGACATATTGCTCGAAGCCATCCGTCCGATCGTGCCCGAAACGATGGTCATATCCGATCAATAAGGTCTTTACATGCAGGCTCTTCGCTAAAATAGAGGTAATGAATTCCTTGGCCGAGAGCCGGGATAGCTCGATCGTAAAATCCAATACGATGCAATAATCTACTCCGGTAGTCTCTAATTGCTGTAACTTTTCCTCGAAAGAATTTAATAGCTTCGGTTGGTAATCCGCATGCAATACGGCCCGGGGATGTTCCGGGAAGGTGATTACGGCCGATGGCAGGTTACGTGCTTTGGCTATCTCTTTCATCTCGTCGATTAAAAAACGGTGTCCTAGATGCACACCATCGAAAAATCCGATCGTAGCTACCAGTTCCTTTCCTTTCAGTCTGTCAAAATCTCTTACAACAATCATTGCGCCTTATTCATTTCTATTCCAATCGAAAGACAAATGTACGGGATAATTTTTAATAATCATGTTCTTATATATAGATACTTTACGTGTATGTTTACTGCAACCCGCGTTGCAGCAGAATTAGATACAGGTTGGTTTGGTTCGTTCTCGGGAAATATCTATATTTGCTAAGTATGAAAACGAAAACTCTACTCTGTATTATAATGATCCTGTCTTGGGGAATGTTGGGATCCGGACTAGCGGCGGAAGATATTCTTTTCAACCGTCTGGGAGTACAGGACGGTCTGTCTTCCAATGAGATCACTTGTATCCTGAAAGACCGGAAGGGGTTTATGTGGTTGGGTACCACTTCTGGGGTGAACCGTTTTGATGGGTATGAGTTTAAGCATTATAAATACAAGGAAAGCGGGTTGCCTTTTAGGGAGGAGCATGTCTCCGAGCTTCAAGAAACCGCCGGATGGGCGTTATTGGATTACCTATAATACGGACCTAACTTGCTATATGAGCCCGGTAATGACCGTTTTATTCCGGAGAAGGAAATATTAGATAGCTTACGTCTAGAGAATCCTCCCGCTAAGATATTTGTCGACAATGATAAACAACTCTATTTCGCTACCTATACGAATGAATTTTGCCGTTATGATCAAGCGAGGGGAAAGATTTATTCGTATCCGCTAAATAAAGAGGATGGCCGGGTTTGTGATATGAGTGACGTGGGCGATCGTCTATATGTAGTCCATACCTCGGGAGTGGTAGAGGGGATCGATAAGGCATCCGGAGAACCTGTCTATCGGGATGAGTATCTGACTCAATATGCGAATGCCCAGTTATTCTATGTGTTCGCCGATAGTGACGGGGATCTGTGGTTTTTCTTAAATCCCGGATATAGTAGAGGTCTCTTTCGCCTAAATCCCAAAAGCAAGGAGTGGAAACATTATACGACCGAAACCCCGGTCGCTTTATCCTCTATAATGGTGCGTGACGTGGCGGAGGATATGAACGGTAATATCTGGATCGCTACCGATCATGGCGGTATCAATATCTTGGATAAACGTCTGGACCGGATGCGTTATATACGAAATAACCCGTTTAACCAAACGAGTTTGAGCCAGAATAGCGTGATCTGCTTGTATCGGGATGATACGGGGATTATGTGGGCCGGCACTTATAAAAACGGCATCAACTATTATCATGAGAGCATTTTTAAATTCCAGACTATCCGGTACCCTTTGGAGTTGATGCGGGATATCTTTAACAATGACTTTAATTGTATCGTAGAAGATAAAGAAGGGGATCTGTGGATCGGTACTAGCGGAAACGGCCTATTACGTTACGATCGGGAAACCGGGGAGTATGTCCGCTACCGGGCGGGGCGGGAAAGCGAGAACGCTATCTCCGGCGATGTCGTGATTAGTATGGCGAAAGATTTGGATGGCAAGTTATGGCTGGGTACTTATATGGAGGGGTTGACCGGTTTTGACGGGAAACGTTTCAAGCATTATCGGGATATCCCGGGCAGTAAGGACGGCTTATCCAATAATAGCGTGTATAGTTTGTATGTCGATGCCAAGAATCGTTTGTGGATCGGTACGTTGGAAGGCGGCCTGGATTGCTTGGATCAATCTACGGGAAATGGACGTATTATCGCATGGGGGATAAGGAGAATGCGATTAACTCGGATATCGTATATAGCCTTTCCGGGGATGAGAAGGGGAATATTGTCGTTGGAACTTCTTTAGGAGTGAACTGGATCAACCCGGAGACGGGGGCTGTTACTTCTTTTAACGGCACGAAGGATGGACGTTCCGTGTTTGAGGATCAAATCATCAATGTCGTATTTTGTGATAGCCGTCAATGGGTATGGATCGGGAGTAATCATGGGCTACATATATATGATAGGTTGAATGATAAGATGTATCGGTTGAACCATTCTTCGGATTACCGGATAACAGCATCATGTCTATTCTGGAGGATAAATATCATACGGTTTGGGTGGGAACGAAGAACGGCTTATTGAATATCGTTCCGAATCGGGATACGGATAATAATTATACGTTCGATTGGAATAGCTATGATGAGAATGAGGGCGTTCAAGGACGTGTGTTTAACGTGAATAGCGCTTGCGGACTGGGAAACGGGTGAGTTGGCGTTTGGCGGGACAAACGGTCTTACCTTCGTTGATCCTGCCGGATACGTTATAATAGCTATGCTCCACCGGCGGTGATAACCGGACTTATGGTGAATAATGTCCCGATAACGGCGAGAGAGGCGTATGACGGGCATGTGATTTTGGATAAAGATATCACCTGTACCAAGCAATTGAAACTGAATTATACGGAACGTAATTTCTCCTTTACCATCTCTTCTTGTTGCTATTTCCTTCCTTTGAAGAATAAATATGCTTTTAAGATGGAGGGCTTCGACTCGGAATGGACTACCGTAAGCGCCTTGGAACGTCGTATTACCTATACGAACTTGAACCCGGGAACTTACACTTTCAAGGTAAAGGCGATGAATAACGACCGGATTTGGAGCAAGGAGATCACGAGCTTGCAGATCACGATCTTGCCTCCGTTCTGGGCTACCGGATGGGCAATAGCGTTGTATATCATAGCTGGTATATTATTGGCGTATGGCGTGATACGTTTTATTTTCCGTATCCAGCAAAAGAAGTTGGAGGAGGAGCAAGAACGGGCTACTGTGCGTCAGCAGCATGAGGTGGACGAGATGAAGCTTCGTTTCTTTACGAACGTAAGCCATGAGTTCCGTACGCCGCTAACATTGATCATGACTCCTTTGGAGAAGTTGATGAAAACGGAGAAAGACTTGGAATCCCAGCAAATATTGAAGTTGATCTACCGGAACGCCGACCGGTTGCTTAAATTGGTGAACCAGTTATTGGATTTCCGCAAGATCGATATGCAAGGGGATAGCTTGGTCTTGTCTACCGGCGATATTGTCCCGTTCGTGCGTGACGTGGCTTATTCCTTCAAGGAGCTTTCGGAGCAAAAGCGGATTCATTTCTCTTTCTCCTCGGTCTTCACGTCTCTCCCGATGAAGTTTGACACGGATAAGGTCTTCAAGATCGTCTCTAATCTACTGAGTAACGCTTTTAAGTTTACGCCGGAGGGAGGTACTATCTCGGTGACGCTTAGCTTGCGGTTGGAGAAGGAGGGAGAGAACAAACTGGTTATCGAGGTGTCGGATAGCGGTATCGGTATTCCTGCGGATAAACAAGGAGCTATCTTCGATCGCTTTTATCAGGTGTCTTCCCCGGATAAGGGAAATCCCGTGTAGGTACGGGTATCGGCCTGCACCTATGCCGGGAATTCGTGCGGATGCATCATGGGACGATAACCGTGAAAAGCGAGCCGGGAGCGGGTAGTACGTTTACGGTTACGCTGCCGGTGATCCCCTTGGATAACCAAGATATTATCTCGGCTCCGGAAGGAATTGCCGAAGGGGATATCTTGCCTCCGGTTGAGGAGCATGCGGAGATCGCCGATAAGGATGCGTCTCCGGCGGGAAGACCTACGTTGCTGGTCGTAGACGATAACACGGATTTCCGGGAATTTATGAAGTTAAGCTTGAGTGGCGTTTATTCGGTACTCACGGCGGCGGATGGAGAAGATGCGTGGAAACTCATTCCGGAGGAGCTGCCGGATATGGTGATCAGCGACGTGATGATGCCTATCACCGACGGTATCACCTTATGCCGCCGGATCAAGGGAGACATCCGGACTTCCCACATCCCGGTGATCTACTGACGGCAAAGTCCGCTAAAGATAGCCAACTGGTCGGTCTGGAAGCCGGTGCGGATGATT
>ENA-OQAA01000536-OQAA01000536.1-human-gut-metagenome-genome-assembly--contig:-NODE-536-length-25502-cov-2.229675_pt1 | contig 25502 bp, 24 predicted proteins | sample MGYA00242489_ERZ504515 | MGnify/ENA primary metagenome ERZ504515 (study PRJEB26092, sample SAMD00036237) | human gut metagenome | host: Homo sapiens | study: EMG produced TPA metagenomics assembly of... | reverse complement strand
CGATATCCCTCTTGTGGCGGGCCGTCTTTCAGTACCGAAGAGTCGATGCTTGCCGGGATGTCGTGGTTATAGGCGAACAGCTTGCCCGCGAAGCTTTCGGGTCTGCCGAAGCAGCCATTGGCAAAAATTATTTTGTCAACTTTCGCCCTAAGCGCATTGTCGGGGTCACCAAGGATGTGAGCTCTCTGTTCACATTTGCCTATGGAGAGTTGTGGATGCCTTATTCCACCCGGGATTCCGGTCTGGGCAGTGAAGGGCTACGGGGAGATTTCGAGGCTGTGGCCCTTGTCAAGCCCGGTGTCGGCAGAGAGGAACTCAAGCGGCAGATAGAACAGTCGCTTGCCCGCTTCAACGAGATACTGGTCGAATATGAACTGGAGCTTCCCGACCTCAGCACCTATACGGAACGGCAGTTCTTCCGTAATGACACGATGAGTCCTGCCGTAACCTGCATCATCCTGGGTTTGATATTGCTTATTGTGCCCGCTATCAATGTCAGCGGACTTATATCTTCGCAAATGTCCCGTCGCATGGCTGAGCTTGCGGTAAGGAAAGCATACGGCGCCAGCGTTCTACCTTGATGGTGCAGTTGCTCCGCGAGAACCTGGCCTTGGCATTTGCCGGCGCATTGCTCGGTTTTCTCTTTTCGTGCATATTCCTATGGCTGGGTAAGGACTGGATGCTTGGCGATGGTGCTCCCGGAACGAATTTTGATGTAAGCGTCTGGCTCTTCCTCCGTCCTGCGGTTTTCGTGGCTGTATTGGTGGTGTGTCTGTTGTTCAACCTGCTTTCTGTGTTTATTCCTGCCTGGCATGCCACCCGTCGCCCTATAGCCGAGGTTCTTGGCGGAGAATGAGCGGATAAACGAATCCCAATTAAAACAGTAACGAGTATGATACATTCTATTTTACACCAGATATGGAACCAGCGCCGCAGTAACGGCTGGCTGTTTGCCGAGCTGTTGATTGTATTTACATTGATGTGGTATTGTGTGGATGTACTCTATGGCTTTGCCCATACAGAACGGCAGCCTAAGGGGTATGATTTGGAGCATGTCTATAAGATAAGGATTTCCTGCAATCCCACACAGATAGTGCCGTGCACGTCGGAAGACAGCCTGCAGACCTTCTGGTTCAAGCCGATGGAGGAAGTGCTCCGGCGTATCAGGCAATATCCTGCAGTGGAAAGTGCTGCCACGTGGCTGGGTACCGATACTTATACCGCGGGCGTGTTTACCAGGGTATACGACGGACAGCGTGCATGTTGTCGAGACTACAGTGCGCTATGTGTCTCCCGAATATTTCGACGTCATGCGCATTCCGCTGTTGCAGGGGAATGTCTCGGATTGGAATTCCACTGCCAGTCCTCTGCCTGCCGTGGTGACCCGTGATTTGGCAGACAGTCTTTTTCAGACAAGTGCCAGGGCGGTGGGCCGCGAGTTTCTGGATTATTACAGCGGAGGTCTCCGTTACCGTGTCTCTGCAGTCTGTGCTTTGCAGAAGACGGATGACTATGCCCGTTACGGACCTTTTGTCCTGACTCCTTTCCCCGGTTGGTTCTATGAGGACCAGTACCTCCCGTTCATCTCCCTACGGATACGTCCGGAGGCGGATACGGATAATTTTGCAGCCCGTTTTTATCAGGATATGATGTCGCAGCTGCAGGTCGCTCCATTCTATCTTTTCGACATACAGAGCTATAAGGACCAGAAGATAGAGCGGGATGCTGCCGAAGGAATCACCCCGTATATCCGCAGCGCAAGGCTCATTGTGATATTCTTTGTTTTCAATGTATTCATCGGGCTGATGGGAACTTTTTGGTTCCGACCCGCCATCGCCGCAGCGAGATTGCTTTGCGCATGGCCATGGGCAGCAGCCGCGGAAGAATACGCTGGCAATTGCTGGGTGAAGGGTTGCTGCTGTTGGCACTTGCTTCCATCCCCGCTTTGATGATATGTATCAATATGGTTATGGCAGATGTCACTTTTACGGAAGCCACGGATGCCACTTGGGGGAGATTTGTCATATGCGTTTCTATTGTCTGGATATTGATGGCATTGATGGTGATTGCAGGAATCTGGTATCCGGCTTCACGGGCCATGAAGGTACAGCCTGCCGAAGCATTGCACGATGAGTGAGTTTTTTTTGAATAATCTGTGCTCATTCTCAATATAACTTGTATATTTGCGTGACGAATAAGAGTTTTGCGTTGAGTATACAAAATCTATATTATGATGAAACGCCTTTTCTTTCCATTGTTTGCAGGCTTGTTGTGGTTGATGTCGGGAACACTTTCGGCTACGGAACGTACGTACAATGTACTTTTCATACAGTCCTATACAAAAAATACTCCTTGGTACAGCCTTCTGACAGAAAATTTGGAGAACGGACTGGACAAGGGGGGAGTTAAAGCCAATATCACTACTGAATATCTGAATGCCGATTACTGGTCTTTCGCTTCCGAGTGCTTCATCATGCGCCGCATCTGCGAGCGTGCCAGGCAACGGAAAACGGACTTGATTGTGACCTCCAGCGATGAGGCTTTCTTCACATTGACCCATTGCGGTGATTCCCTGCCTTATCAGATACCGGTAGTGGTTTCGGGTATCAAATACCCGGATGAGAGGGTCTTTGAAAGAATGCCCAACGTCTCCGGCTATGTTTCGAAAACGGATTTCGATGTCTTGCTGGATGCGGCTGTCCGCATGTTTCCTTCCCGCAGGGAGTTGGTCTGTCTGTCCGACAGCAGTTTCCTGAGCCTTAAAGGGGTTAAGGCTGTGGAGGAATCCTGGGAACGCATAAAGAGCAACTATCCGGAGCATGAGTTGAAAGTGCTGAATGTGCAGGCCAAGTCCTTGAACTCTATCATCACTTCCATTTGCTATGACTACAATGCCTACAAGCATATTGTCATTGCTCCCAAATGGATTCCCTTTCTTTCCTTGAAGTTGAAGGCCCCCGTGTTTACCAGCCAGAACCTGGCTATGACGAACGGTGTTCTGTGTGTGTACGATGCCGTTCCCGGAGAGGATGCCTTTGCCGCCGGCCGGCAGGCTGCAAGTATTTTGAAGGGCAAGTCGCCCGCTTCATTGGGAGTAAAGGACTTTGGGGGCAAGTTACTGTTCGATTACAAACAGTTGCAGTTTTTCCGTGTGGACACGAACCGTGCGGAGAGCAAGGGCATCGTTTTGAATATACCGCTGGTGGAGCGCTACCGTGTCTGGTTCATTCTGTTCTATTCGCTGATTGTCGGGGCATTGGTGCTGCTGGTTGCCTGGCTTTTCCGTGCCAACCGCAGGGAGTCGCGCAAGCGCATACATGCCCAGACCCGCTTGTTGATACAGCACCGCCTGGTGGAGCAGCGCGACGAGTTCGACAATATCTTCTGTTCCATTCGCGACGGCTTGATTACGTATGATACCGACCTGCGCATCCATTTTGTCAACCGTCCGTTGCTACAGATGCTGGGACTTTCTTCCGAGACCTATACGTCCCGTTTCTATGAAGGCAGATGGCCGGCTCCATTTTTAGGATTTACATGAATGGAGAAAATATCCTGCAGGACTTGTTGAAGAAAGTACGTACCGGCAAGAGCCTATTCCTATTCCGGAGAAAGCCTTCATGCAGGAGAACCATCAGGGAACGTATTTCCCCGTTTCCGGCGAGGTGGTACCTATCTTTGCCAATGAAAAGATGACGGGAATGGCGATTGTATGCCGCAATATCTCCGAAGAGGAGATGCAGAGGCGCTTTTTCAACATGGCGGTGGAGGAGAGCTCCATTTATCCGTGGCAGTACAACATGCGTATGAACCGCTTCCATTTCCCAGGTGGATTGCTGCGCCGTTTCGTATATAGGTGATACGGACTTGCTGACGCGTGATGAGATGGATGCCCTTATACATCCGGAAGACTTGCCGCATATGCGCAGGAATTTTGATGCCATTCTGTTGGGTAATGAAATCAATTCACGGATGAGTTTCCGGTTGAAGAGTGTGGACGGGAGCTATGAATGGTGGGAGTTTCGCAGTACCGCTTATGACGGCCTGACGGTCGATACCCCATACATGGTGTTGGGAGTATGCCAAAGCATCCAGCGTTACAAGGATACGAGGAAGCCTGATTGCCGCACGTGACCGTGCCTTGCAGGCCGACAAGCTCAAATCTGCGTTCCTTGCCAATATGAGCCATGAGATACGTACCCCTCTGAATGCCATTGTCGGCTTCTCGGATTTATTGAAGGACTTGGACGCTTTTTCTCCGGAAGAGGTAAAGCAGTTCGTCGAAACAATCAACATCAACTGTACGTTGCTGCTGGCGTTGATAAACGATATTCTGGACCTCTCGCGCATAGAATCGGGCACGATGGACTTTAAGTTCGGAGCATTCAACCTGGCGTTCATCATGCAGGAGGTCCATGAATCCCAGCGTCTGAGTATGCCTCGGGATGTAGAGCTGCGTATAGAGATTCCGGAAGGGGAAGACAAATTGGTCATCACCGATTCCGTCCGCTTGAAGCAGGTCGTGAACAACTTGATAAACAATGCCAAGAAATTCACGGTAACGGGCAGCATCACCTTCGGCTATGTCACGAACCGGGAAGGATATACCACCATCTTTGTCGAAGACACGGGAAGCGGTATCTCTGAAGACGCCCAGAAACATATCTTCGAACGCTTTTACAAAGAAGACAGCTTTACGCAGGGCGCCGGTTTGGGGCTGAGCATTTGCCAGACCATCGTAGACCGCCTGCATGGTTCTATCTCGGTCTCCTCAGAGTTGGGAAAAGGAACGCGTTTCGAGGTGGTGATACCGGATGCGAACGAGTAATCATTCAATCCGTTTGCAGGCATTGGCTTGCAGGAACTCTTCCAATATATCCTCGTAATTGCCATACAGCATGATGTGGTGGTTGCCCAGCGGTGTCTTGAGGAAATAGTCGGCAGGGGAGTTCATTTTTATCCGCACTTGGGTGCGGCACATATTGATGTAGTTTGTATTCTCAACAAGCGTGCCGGTGCTCAAGTAATATTCGTCCAGGCTTTCGCTTCCGCATTTTACGATGGTTACATCTCCCGTCGGCAGGATTCCCTGAATACCGATGCCGCTTTCCGTCTCAAAATGGTTGCGTATGATGAACTGCTCCGTTTGTGCGATGCCGATGGTGCAGTGTGCCAATATGATTTCATTGGTACGGGCATTTATCATGGAAGGATTGGCCATGAAGGAGTTTTTCCCCGTCAGCACTTTTACGGCCAGCATGGTGAAGACGGATTGCAAATCGCCTTCACATCCGGCAATGATTCCTTCGTCGTTCAGCAAGGCAAGGGCAAGGCAGCCGGTGTTCCCGTTTGGTCTATCAGGCGGAAGCAGCTGAGGGTAATGGCGCTCAGTCGCTCTTCCTCTACAATCCTCTTGATGGCTCGATACAGCCGCATGGCTTTTATCATGTCTTCGGGGCTTGCCTCTCGCAGGCAAGCGCTTTTCCTGCCAGTCCGGCGCATGCTTCGCCCACCTCGTCGTCCGTTATCTGTCCGTAGTATTCATAAATGCGGTCCAATGAGACGTCTGTGTACTCGATACCCCAGCGGCGTTTGGCAAGCAGATAATCCACATTGCTGGCAACGAGCCAGCTGGACGGAGTGCCCATTACGCCGATGCGCATGCCGAAAAGGCTGCGTTGTGCCACGAAATTGCTGTGCAGGACAAAAATACGCTTGATGGTCTCGGGGAGCTCTCCGTGAAGAATCTCGCTTTTCATTCCCCGGCCGCGCAGCCAGGAAGATATTTCGAGAGCGGCGGCCAGTGAGTTCTGCATGCCGTCTGCCAAGAGGATGGCGGGGCGGGGAAGGGATTCGAAATGCTGGATTACCAGCCGTTCCACACCTCCGGTGGCAATGAATATAATACTGAAGTCATCGGGTGATAACTTGTCTATGTCTTTGTAATCAATGAAGTTGACGGTAAAGTATTTTTCCAATTCAGTCAATATCACTTCGTGGGAGCTACGGACTGATGCTTGTTTATGCAGTATGGAAGCAAAAGTTATAAGGTTGATGACCATGGTGTTATTTACTATTTGACTATTTACTATTTACAATTGATTCTACTTGGCTCGTTTGCTTTTTCAAAGATACAAGTTTCTGTTTACATATCATAGAGTTTTTACGATAGATAAGTTTTTTAAAGTTTTTATGGTCTTGCCTTCCTTTTGGTTTCAAATAATTCGCTACATTTGCAACTTTAATGATAAAGTGATAGCAATATCACCTATAAATACTCTATTAAATAGTAAATCATAAATCGTCAAATAGTAAATAAACCTCATGCCAACAATTTCTATTCGCGGGATGGAGATGCCCGCATCTCCTATCAGAAAACTGGCTCCTCTGGCAGATGCTGCCAAGCAGAGGGGTATACATGTATTTCACCTGAACATCGGTCAACCCGACCTGCCTACTCCGGAAGTCGCGATTGAAGCGATACGGAACATCGACCGGAAAGTTCTGGAATACAGTCCCAGTGCGGGATATCGCAGTTACCGAGAGAAGTTGGTGGGTTACTATGCAAAGTACAATATCAATCTGACTGCAGACGACATCATCATCACTTCCGGCGGCTCGGAGGCGGTGTTGTTCTCTTTCCTGCTTGCCTCAATCCGGGGGATGAAATCATTGTTCCCGAGCCGGCCTATGCCAATTATATGGCGTTTGCCATCTCTGCCGGAGCCAAGATACGCACCATTGCCACGACCATCGAAGAGGGTTTCTCGTTGCCCAAGGTAGAGAAGTTCGAGGAGTTGATTAACGAGCGCACACGTGCTATTTTGATTTGCAATCCCAACAATCCTACGGGTTACCTCTATACACGCCGTGAAATGAACCAGATTCGCGACCTTGTGAAGAAGTACGATTTGTTCCTCTTCTCGGACGAGGTGTACCGTGAATTTATTTATACGGGTTCTCCCTATATCTCTGCCTGCCATCTGGAGGGCATTGAGAACAATGTGGTGCTGATTGATTCCGTGTCCAAGCGCTATTCGGAGTGCGGCATCCGCATCGGTGCCCTGATAACGAAGAACAAGGAAATCCGGGATGCTGTCATGAAGTTCTGCCAGGCGCGTCTCAGTCCTCCGTTGATTGGCCAGATTGCCGCAGAAGCATCGCTGGATGCCGATGAGGATTATCTGCGCGACACATACGATGAATATGTAGAACGCCGTAAATGCTTGATTGACGGATTGAACCGTATACCGGGCGTATATTCGCCCATCCCGATGGGAGCCTTCTATACGGTGGCAAAGCTTCCGGTAGATGATTCGGACAAGTTCTGTGCCTGGTGTCTGTCGGAGTTCGAGTACGAGGGACAGACGGTGTTCATGGCGCCTGCCTCCGGATTCTATACTACGCCGGGTTCCGGTCGCAACGAAGTGCGTATCGCATACGTACTGAAGAAAGATGACTTGAACCGCGCCTTGTTTGTATTGCAAAAAGCATTGGAAGCCTATCCGGGACGAACCGGATAAAATGAAATAATTCATTAGGCGCGGATTACGCGGATTACACGGAAAACTTAAGATAAAGACGTTTGTTTCAAATCTTCCGTGTAATCTGCGCCTAAAAAATAATGGCCCATGAACTTATCTCGCTTTATAGCGTTGCGCATTTATCGCAACTCGGAGCCGGGCAAGCAAGTTTCCCGTCCGGCTGTCCTTATTGCCATGGTGGGTATTGCTCTCGGACTGGCGGTGATGATTATTGCCGTGTCCGTCATTGTCGGCTTCAAGAGCGAGGTGAGGGATAAAATCGTGGGTTTCGGTGCCCATATCCAGATAGGCAACTTGGATGCTGCACGCTCTTATGAGACGCGCCCGGTGGTGGTGGGCGACAGCATGATGGCTGCGCTTTCCGATTATCCGAAGTGAAGCATGTACAACGCTACTCCACCAAGCCGGGGATGATAAAGACCGCCGATGCCTTTCAGGGAATGGTGCTGAAAGGTGTGGGGCAGGAGTATGACAGCACCTTTTTCCACCGCCATCTGCTGGAGGGGGAGTTTCCGCAATTCAGCGATTCCGCTTCGTCCAACCGCGTAGTCATCTCAAAGTCTCTTGCCAACAAGCTGCAATTGAAACTTGGTGACAAGATAGACACCTACTTCATCCAGGACGATGTGCGTGCTCGCCGCCTGAAGATTGTAGGTATCTACCAAACCAACTTCTCCGAATACGACAACCTATTCCTGCTTACCGACCTCTATCTGGTGAATCGCCTGAACAACTGGGAGCCGGACCAGGTGAGCGGTGTGGAGCTGGAAATACGCGATTATGACAAGCTGGAAGAAACCACCTATGAGATAGCTGCCGATACGGATGAGAATCCCGACGCTATGGTGCCGAGTATTGCGTCCGTAATGTAGAGCAGCTCAATCCCCAAATCTTTGCCTGGCTGGGCATCTTGGATGTCAACATCTGGGTCATTCTCATTCTGATGATTGGGTGGCGGGTTTCACCATGGTATCCGGCCTGCTGATTATCATCATAGAGCGTACCTCCATGATAGGCGTGCTGAAGTCTTTGGGAGCCAATAACTTTACCATCCGTAAAGTCTTCCTTTGGTTTTCGGTCTTCCTCATTGGGAAAGGCATGCTTTGGGGGAACATAATCGGCCTTGCGTTCTATTTCGTGCAGCGCTGGTCCGGCTTGTTCAAGCTCGACCCTGAAACCTATTACATGGCTACTGTTCCGGTATCTTTCAATATCTGGCTGTTCCTGCTGCTGAATGCCGGCACATTGCTGGCTTCGGTCCTGATGTTGCTGGGCCCATCATTCCTGATTACACGCATCCATCCGGCAACTTCCATCCGTTACGAATAAGAGAATCACTTTCTCAGAAAATCGCTTTTCTTGCGGAACAGACAGTACCATTTCCAACGTAAAGACTGTATCGGCTGCAATAGGTCGAAAGCCGGTAGTGTGAAGTAATATCTGCGCTGTTCTTCCAGGTCGTGGGCAGTCTTGTTGACAATGACTGCTGCATGGTGAAACGGAACAGGAACAAAAGAAAAGCGACGCCTGCTGCCAGCCAGTGGAAGTGCAGAATGCCGATGACCATCGCGGCTATCCAGGATGCGTGGAATGCCAGGCGGGTCAGGGTCTCAAAACCGGCCAGCCAGCGTTGCATTCCATGATACAGCCGTGCTGTGGAGGCGTAGCCTATTTTCTCTTCTTTCCAGTCCTTGGTACGCAGAAGCGGCTGCATGCGCACAATGGCATTGGCATCCGTTTCTACCGCGTGTTCTCCGGGGTAGCCACGTGGTTGATGAACAAATCGTCGTCTCCCCGTTGCAGGTTGAGGTGTGCGGAGAATCCTTTCTGTTGGTAGAAGAGTTCCTTCCGGTAGGCCAGGTTACGCCCGATGCCCATGTAGGGGCTGCCTGCCAGGGCAAATCCCAGATAGCGCATGGAAGTGAACAGATTGTCGAATGCCGCCCGTTTGTGCAGCCAGCCTTTGCCGCGTTCGTAGCCGCTGTATCCCAGCACCACTTGGGTACGTGATGTGAAGTTGCGTGCCATCAGTCGCAGCCATTGGTTGCTTTGGGGCATGCAGTTGGCATTGGTGAACACCAGCCATTCATATTTGCTGGCCTTGATTCCAAGCGTCACGGCCAGCTTCTTGCGGCTGATGTAGCGGGAGGAATCGGGCACGAAGCTGTGGTAGAGATGGGGATATTTCTCCTCGAGGATGGTCAGGTAATCCTCGCTCTCATCGGTGTTGCCGTCGTTAATGACGATGACTTCAAATTGGGGATAGTCCTGCTCCAGCACGGCGCCCAGGTTGCGGCGCAGATTCTCGGATTCCTCGCGGGCGCAGATGATGACGGATATGGGGGCAGTTCCTGGGTGAAGTGCGTGTCTCCCTGCTTCACGGCACGGCTGCGCGCATGAATACGGTTGTAGAGACAGAGGTAGTAGATAATTTGAATAAGGAACAGACCACCCGCCGTAGCGAGTACGATAATTTCAGTTGAATCTAATGTAAATGCTTCCATGTGCAGTAGGACGTTTATGTGCTGCAAATTTACACAATTTCCGGCACTACCTCAAACTTTGTTCCGGGAAAGTGCTTGGACAAATACTGCTTGATGTATTTCATCGTGTCTTCCTGGATAGTCTTGTCCTCTACCGTGGGATAGAGGTTGTAGAGTACCGTATCGAGCGCGATGCCCCGGTTCTTGATGGCTTCGAAGCTCAGCAAGGTGTGGTTGATGCTGCCCAGCTTTCCGGAGGTGACAAAGATAAGCGGGTACTGCTTCTCCGCAATGTAGTCTATCGTCAGGAAATCTTCGGTAAGGGGAACCATCAGACCGCCGGCGCCTTCTACGAGCACGGTATCATAGCGATGGGAAAGTTCCCTGGTGGCACGCTCTATTTTTCCGAAGTCTATCGGCGCTTGTCTATGCGGGCGGCGAGGTGGGGAGAGCAGGGATAGGAGAATATCTCGGGCATGGTCAGCCCCTCTTTGTCTTCCGGCAGGTAGCCGGTTCCGGTGAGGCGGCGGTGCAGGTCGATGTCCTCGGAATGACCGGTGTTGCCGGTCTGGATGAATTTTTGGGTGATGACGCGCAGGCCGCGTTGCATAAGCTCACGGGCGTACCAGGCGGTGCAATAGCTTTTTCCGGCATCTGTATCAATGCCGCTGATGAAGTAGATGTTTTTTGTTTCCATTATTTTGTTTTTTTTCGTGCGATGATATAAATGGGGTGATAGGTCAGGTTTACGTTGCCTGCGGCATCACTGAACCGGGTTGTGTATTCTTTGCAGAAGGATTGCAGGCGGCTGCGCGTCCATATCCTTTTTTCCGTTCCCGTCACTCCGGTTTGCTTCAGATGCTTCAGCACTGCCTGAGGGGTGGGGAAGGGCAGGGTTACTACCTCTTCCTCGGCATGGAGAATATCGAAGTGGGGAGACAGCAGGGCTTGCAGCTCCTCAACGGAGAGATAGTCCAGCCCATGCCCCGTCAGTTGGCGTATTTCGTGCATGTTTGTGGTGCCGAAGGTGCTGAAGGCAAAGCAGGCCGTCTGCCACCAGTGCTTGGTGGCAGCGGGTGAGGAAAGCACCTGGGTCGTTGAACCATTGCAGGGTGGAGCACGAGGTTATCAGGTCGGTTTCTCTGGGGAAGTCGAGAGCTTCGGCATCACCCGGCAAGAAGCTGACGCGGGGAGTGCGCGTAGTGCATAGCTCCCTGACGCATTCCTCCATATCCCGGCAGAGGTCGTTCAGCAACAGCGTTTCCGGTTGCAAGGTGTTCAGCAACATGCGCGAGTAGCTGCCCGTTCCGCAACCAAGCTCTACGATGTGGCGGAAGTGTGTAGGAAGTTGCGGACGGGGTATGCCTGCGGAAAGCAGGGCATCGGTCAGTAGGCGCATCATTTTTTCGGCTACTTGCCGTTGCACGCTGGCTTCGCGGTCGTAGGTGCTTCGCGAGTAGGAGAAGCGTTTTGCTACAAGTTCTTTGTCTATGGGTGTGTAGGGTATCTGTCATTTTTTTCAATCCTTTTGTTATGTATCCAGTTCTCTCAGATGGCTTAGAAAATCGTCAATGGGCATCGACCACATGTCTTGCAGCAAGAAGCGGAACATTGGTTCGTCATAGTGGGCGCAGTCTGCAACAATCAGTTTGTCGTCATCGAACATGTCATCGAAATTTAGTTTCATATTTTCTAAAGGGAAGATGCGGTCGTTGACGCCTATGAAAGCGTAGTCATAATCGATGTATTGGTATTTATCGTTTACAAAGGCATCCATCTCGTCATCATTGGAGTAGATATAATTGCCGTTTTCATCGATGGTTATCCCTCTCATTTGGGTGTATTTTTTCTCAATGAGTTCCAGCTCTTCCTTAATTTCGTTGAAGTCCCGGCGGGGAGTGATGGCAAGGAAGGCTTTGTAGGCATTGCTGTCTTTGCACATGCGGCGCATGAACTTCTGGAGCGAGGCGGGAGTCAGTCCGCTCAAGGTGTCTCGGAAGGTCTTTTCGGGAATTCCATCTGTGTCACCGATAGGGGTAATGGTACCATTGAAAGCTATAAGCAGCAGTTTCTCCTTGGGCACGGAAGCCAGTGCGATGGGAGCTGCCCATACGCCCATGGACCATGCCACTACGTTCACTTGCCGGTATTGCTCCAGGATGGAGGTATCGAAATCGAGCGTGCGGTAGTCATAGCAAATCATGTAGTCCATGCCTTGGGGGCAATATTGTTTAAAGGGTGTTTCGTCGGCTGCCCATCCTGCGAAGAACAGTAGCAGCTTGGGATTATTTTTTTTGATGATGTAAACTTGTTTCATAATAATATATGTGATGAATTTTCTTATACTATATATATTTAATTATTTCTTCTATCTCTTGTTCTGTAATGTCCGCTGTCAGCGAGAAGCGGATACGTGATGTCCTTCGGGCACCGTGGGCGGGCGCACCGGCAGTGCATAGAACCATGCCTCTGCAGCAGCTCTGCACACAGCACGGTGTCGGCACTGGGGCCGATAATCAGTGGGACGATATGGCTTGCGCTGGGGCATCCGTACCCCTTGGCTTGTAATGCTTCGCGCAGTGTCCGGCTGATTCTTCCAGATGCTCGCGGTGGTCCTGCATTCTGGCAAGTTTCCGTACGATAAACAGTGTCCAGGCAATACTTGTCGGAGCAATGCCGTGGTGAAGATGAGGTTCGCATCCGGTTGACGAGATACTCGCGTATCGTCCGGCAGCAGGCGATGTATGCGCCGGCAGACGCCGCTGCCTTGCCGAAGGTGCCCACGAGGAAATCTATATCCCGGATGCATCCGGTTTCTTCGGCGCAGCCCAGACCGCGCGGTCCCCTTACGCCGAATGCATGGGCTTCGTCCACATAGAGCAGTACGTTGGAGTATCTTTTTTTCAAACGCACCAATGCCGTGAGGTCGGCTTGGTCACCGTCCATGCTGAAGATGCTTTCTGTGACGATAATCAATTGCCGGAATGTTGCATGGTGTTGTTCCAGCAGGCGTTCCAGTTGTACCAGGTCGTTGTGGCGGAAGCGGATGCAGCGTGCGGTGGATAGGCGGATGCCGTCGATGATGCTGGCATGCACCAGCTTGTCTGCCAGTATCAGGGTTTGTGCATCGCTCACGGCGGGTAGAATCCCCATATTGGCATGATAGCCGCTATTGAGCACCAGTGCTGTCTCTGTGCCGAAAAGTGTGGCGAGTTCCGTCTCCAGCTCTTCGTAAATTCCGAAGTTCCCCGTCAGCAGGCGGGAGGAGGAGGAAGTCGGCAGGAAGGTGTCCGGTGTCAGTGTCTGCAGGAATTCTTCCTTCAGCTGGCGGTCGGCAGCCAGACCCAGATAGTCGTTGGACGAAAGGTTCAGCATATGCCGGCCATCGGCTACAACCGTGCGTCCCTCGTGTGTCAGTTGCGGCAGGCGGCGCAGGTTGCTGTGTTCTTTCAATGTTTGCAGCTCTTGCTGCATATAGTTAGTTACGTTCATAAATTCTTGATATAATAATTTTCCCTTTATCCTCTCAATTCATTTCCTGTATAATTTTCATCAACCCTCCCGTCAGCTTCCTCAACTGTTCCGGCTCTATAATGAACGGAGGCATCAGGTATACCAATCTTCCGAACGGGCGTACCCAGATTCCCTCCTCAACGAAGCGTTTTTGCATCCACGCCATGTCTACGGGCTTTTTTGTCTCAATCACCCGATGGCTCCCAGCACACGTACATCCGTCACTTGCGGTAATCGGCGTGCCGGTTCAAGCTCTTCTTGCAGTTGCCGGCTGATGCGAGTCACCTTGCCTTGCCAGTCGTATTCGGGCGAGGTCAGCAGCTTCACCGAAGCGCACGCTACGGCGCATGCCAGTGGATTCCCCATAAAGGTGGTCCGTGCATAAACACCTCCGGTGTATGGTTGGAGATGGTATCCGCCACTTCATTCGTCGTCAGTACGGCAGACAGCGTCATGTATCCGCCCGTTATGGCCTTTCCTATGCACATGATGTCCGGTTCTACACCCGCGTGCTCCCAGGCAAAGAGTTTTCCCGTCCGTCCGAAGCCCGTGGCTATCTCATCGAATATCAGCAGCAGGCCATGTTCCTTGCATATCTGTGCCGCTTCGCGCAGGTACTGGGGGTGGTAGAACCACATGCCGCCAGCGCCCTGCACCACAGGTTCGAGGATAAGCGCTGCCAGTTCCTCGTGATGCTCCTCTACCAGTTTCCGCAGTTCCACCGTATCCCGTTCATCCCATTCGCCGTGGAAGCGCGAGCGCGGCTGCGGCACGAAATAGCGCACCGGCAATGATGCCCCGAACAGCGAATGCATGCCCGTCACCGGGTCGCAGACAGACATGGCATTCCATGTATCCCCGTGATAACCCGAACGGATAGTCACAAAATTGTTCTTCTTCGCCTTTCCCTTGCCATACCAGTACTGCACGGCCATTTTCAAGGCCACCTCTACTGCCACCGAGCCCGAGTCGGCATAGAATATCTTCTGCATGGACGGCGGGACGAGCGGTAGCAGCAACTGGCCCAGTTCAATGGCAGGGTCGTGTGTCAGCCCTCCGAACATCACATGCGACATCTTGCCCAGCTGTTCCTCTGCCGCCCGGTTCAGTGTAGGGTGGTTGTACCCGTGGACGGCGCACCACCACGACGACATTCCCTCTACGAGTGTTTCTCCGCTTTCCAGGGTGATGGTGGCGCCTTCGGCATGCTTCACCTTGTACACCGGTAGCGGGTTGGTGGTGGAGGTATAGGGGTGCCATAGGTGCTCTCTGTCGAACTGCGAGCCGCAGAACCGGTATCCGGCATTTTCTATCAGCACCTTGTCTTCCGACACTTTCGAGCCGAGCGTTGTCAGCAGGTCGCCCACGAGTGCGAGATTGATGCCGATGTGCAGCGCTTGCTTCACGGCCTCCTTGCTCAGTTGCGAGCGTCCTCCGGCAAAGCGGAGGAAAGCCGTCGGGTTGATGAAGCGGAAGAGGGCGATGGTGGTCAGTATTTCTTCCTCGCTGAGTGGCGCCTGCCGTTCCAGCGGTGTGCCGGGGATGGGGCTCAGGAGGTTGATGGGGATGGACTGTACTTCCAGCTCGCGCAGTGTGAAGGCGAATTCGATACGTTGCTCCATGCTCTCGCCCATACCGATGATGCCGCCGCTGCAGATGTCCATGCCTACGTTGCGGGCGGCTTGCAGGGTGCGCAGCTTCTCTTCCTGCGTGTGCGTGCTGCACAGTTGGGGAAAGTAGGAGGGGGCTGTCTCCAGGTTGCAGTGATAGCGGGTGATGCCTGCGTCGTGCAGTGCCCGCATTTCGTCTTCGTTGAGCAGTCCCAGTGATGCGCACAACTGGATGGACGAGTGCCGGCGCATGTGCCGGGCGGCTTCGCACAGTTTCTCCATGTTTCTGGAGGAGGGCTTCCGTCCACTGGTCACCAGCGAGAAACGTGCCACGCCTGGGCTTCATTATGCCGGGCATGCCGCAGGCATTCTTCTTTGTCCACCAGGTCGTACACGTCTGCCTGGGTTTTGTAGTGCGACGACTGTGCACACCACTTGCAGTTTTCCGGGCATCGTCCGGACTTGGCATTAATGATGGAGCACATGTCAAACTCCTCCGAGGCCAGGCCCCGGGTTATCTCGTGGGCAGCTTCGTATAGCGCTTCCTTGTCGGGTTGCACAGCCAGCCATTCGGCTTCTTCCTTACTGATGTGGCTGCCGCGCAGCACTTGTTCCTTTAATTTCTGTAGGGTCATATCTTTCTTGGGTTATGTTCATGGATAAAGACAGAGGTACGGATTGCCGGGGCGGTGCAGCTCGTCATTCTGCTGCATGGCTTCCGGTAATCCGTACCTCTTGTTCTCTTTTGTTTCAGGCTATATGTGTCTTGTCCGCCCGTATTCCCGCAGGGGCGGATGAATTGTGTTTCAAAAAGAATGTGCCGGTTCGTTCCCGGCTCCGTGAGGTACTTGTCAGGACGCTGCTGCTACCCAGCGGAATGCCGGTGTCGGTTTCCCTTCCTTCCGTTTCTCCTTTCCAGGTACTCTCTTCCCCGCATCCGGCATGTCCGGCGGTTCCCGCAGTCTTCTGTTTGGACAGAGAGCTGTCTGCCACGCTTTTGCGCAGGCAACCGATGGTGACACACCGTCCTATGCTGGCAAATGCAGCGTAGGCTTTTCTGCTCCAGCGGCGGAAGCGGATGTAGGTGCGGCGGGTGATGTATTCCTCATGTTTTTTTCAGCCTGATGCGGTTTTGTTTCCTTTTAGCGGATGCAAATGTAGAAAAAATAATTTCATAACGGTAATGGTCATGCATGAAAAAGCCGCGCAAATGCAACTATTGCGCGGCTCTTCTTTAAGCAATGTCGTAGGATTTCACTCTTTGGACGACTGGTAGTAGAGATACCAGTCATTATTGGTGGCACCATTGGACTCTACCCATTTGGCGAAATCGGGATACTCCAGGTCGATGCGTACGGTTTCCTTTGCCGGAGTGAACCGGATGGGGCTTCCGTGCCGGTTGTGGCCGGCAGCATGATGGCGAATGGATATTTGCCGTCCTTGTTGATGTAGTAGGCATCGTCTTCGGCTCCGATTTGCTCTGCGTTGGCTTTACCGGTCGCTTTCTTCTTGGGCAGATGCACTTCTGTCCGGTTGTCGGCTCCGGCTGTATACTGGGCAATGATGAACGGGTTCAAGTCGCTCTCCAGATTCTTCTTAGGCAATGTGTTGTCTGCAAATGTACGGGTTACGGTAAATTCGTTGCCCTGCACAGACTTTGCATCGGGGAATAGGATGACAGAAGAGGTCTCTGTTTCATCGACTGCTCCGGCAGGCAGTTCTATGCTGCCTCGCTGGCTGGCCACATATTGCACGGCAAATGCGTTGGAGTATGTGGCGGCACCACTTTTCTGTACGGGTACAAAGGTGTCTTCCACCTTCAGCACATAATTGTTGCTGTTGAATGAAATGGCCCGTTTGTGTTCGATAATCACGTCGTTCAAGTCATAGTCACCGCCATTGGGCAGATGTCTTCGTAGGCATACGTGCGTAGGTTGTTTCGGAGCTCGTCACCGTAGGCTCTTCCGGGTCTATGACCGGACGGTCCGGGTCTTGAATGGCTTCATTGGGGTTGGCATCGATACAGAACAGTATGTCTTCGTAGCTGGTATCATCGCCATCTTCTACTCCGTAGACTACCGTGCCGTTGCTGGTGGAGAGGGAGATAAAGCGAGCTTGTTGGCCTGCATATATCTTGTTCCATTCTTTATTGGAATATATATAATTTATAGAGTAGTCGATACCTTTATTGGGGGTATATCCATTGGGGATGATGAAATATCCTATGGTATATCCTGCCGGGAATTTGGTGGAGACATTACCGTTTTCGTCCTGATACAGAAGTTGTATTTTTGTATTCCTCTCTATAGGAGCGGCAGATTGGGAATACTTGTTACTACCTCGTCCGGTATATGGGTCGTCTCCTGCAATGGATGCATTAGGGATGATAATGAATTTGTCTACCTTGTCAGGGCTGTTGGGAACGTCATTGGTCTTGTAGTAATAATAGCCGATGGAAGTCAGGTAACCGGCACGTTCGGTCAGGAAGGTCAGATACAGTTCTGCATCGGTAATCGTTACGTGTTGTCCCTGGTTGTTGATATATGCTTGGGCAATGGTGGTGTTCACATGCTTTGTATCGCTCACCAAGCTCTGTTGTCCAGATTGCTGGGTTTGCTGTCATAACCTTTCCACAGTGTGTGTTGTAACTGCTTTAAAGTTCCGTCATTGAAATTTCCCGTAGTTACAATGTCATTATTATCAATAATCTCACCGTGAGATTGTCCCCATCCAACGATGGAGTATACCCGTTCCTTCCTATCCTTTAGGTCGATAGTCAGGTTGGATTTTGCACGTGTCATGGCAGTTGAGCGGGTGTTGGCATTATTTTCGGTCATATCTACCACCACTTTGCCATTTTCCACATCTGCTTCCACATACATGGGGGCTCCCCAACTTTGTGAGATGATATATACCTTTTCTGTCGCTTTGGGCAGTTCTACGTTGCCGGTGAAGCGTCCGTCTGCATCTGCAAAGATTTTAAAAACCGCTTCGCCGTTGATGGAGTAGAGGTTGTTTGTCTGATAGGTGATGGGGTCTTCTGTAAACACCTCTATTAATGCGCCTCCTGCGATTTTTCCATAATTCACGTCAAAAGCTACCTGGGCTGTTGTTGCAAAGTCAAAGTATTCGCTCTCCGGCTTTAGTTCTGTTTTTCCACGTTCGGGATTGTATAGGTCTTTTTCGGTACATCCCGTGAATATGCTGCAGGCAATTGCTGAAATGAGGGTTGCAGCACTAACTTTCGTCATAAGTCTAACTTTCATATTTTTATTGTTGTAGATTGCTTGCTTGTTTGTCTTATGAACGCTGTCTATATCACAACCGCCACCTACTTCACAGACGAGTTGTAGATACTACATTTTCTCGAGCGCTTTTTTCATGTTGCAAATATAAACATAGTATTTATAATCTACAACTTTTGGGGTTTAAAAACACTTTTGGTGGGTTAAAAAGTTGTATAAAGTGAATTGATACTAATTGGATGAATCGAATGGTGCGGGCATAAAAAAAAGGCTATCTATCCCAGACAGCCAATCTTTTGTTAACCTTAAATCTAATACTATGAAAAACACATTGCAAAGGTACGTGTTTTCTGATAATCTCCAAATTTGCAGTAGATAATATCATGTTTTATAACAAGACTTAATGGTCATTAAGAACTTTATCTGCAATATTCATCGTACATTTGCTCCTGATATATCATCCGTTTGCCCTTTATGCATTATGCATTCGGTGCAGACGGATGATGTGTTTTCGTGAACTTATATACAGACAAACAACTATAAAACAGACGTTTATAATGAAATCAATCCAGAACAAAGGAATAAACCTCACCGCAGAAGACCTCAAAAACCGAATCGCTGACAGAAAAGAACGATATACCAAGCAGCAGGCACGACGCGAGAAATTGGAACAAACCATGGAGAACACTCGCAATGACATCGAGCAACTGGAGTATACCCTTGCACAGATGGAACGTGCCGCCAAGCGCTCCCGCAATGCTGCCGTACAGCCTTCCCGTTTTGTCCCCCGCGAGCGTATCGCTAGCTTCTTTGCCCGTGTTTCCCGTTTTTTCGACCACCTTCAGCACCGCTTGCACCGTAGCTTGAACTATACTTGGTTCTGCCTTGTGCTATGCTCCCGATATACTTTTCAGAGCCGCCTGAAAAGCGTAGAACGCTGCTGTCTTACACCGGCCACGGTGCTGGGGTACTTCAAGAGGGAGAGGGAGATGTAACCAGTGACTTCGCTCTTATGGTAGAAGCAGCCTTAGGGATTAGTGCGGAACTCCTCGTTAATAGGCAGGCGAGATATAATATGGCTGTCTCTCTTAAAAAAAATCGCTGACCGATAAGTTGCATGAAATACACAAAATGTGTGCTTTACTATTATAGTATGAAAGTGTTGCTTTTATCAATAAGACAGTGAGGGTGTGTCATCAACCGTTTTGACACATTCATTTTTCTTGAGCAAGTTTTCTTATTGCCACTCGAACTTTCCCAGTTTTCCCTCCCATTCTAACTTTGCAACATGTTTTATTAATAAATATATGCAAAATGATAAAAGAACAAAGTTTTGAATGGCTGCTCGAGGGATGCCATCGCATTGCAGATGTGGCAGTGGCCTATTACCCAAACTACGCGTATGCCTGCTCGGCCGTAAAGGCCCTGCGCCGTTCCATTGCGGAACACGCTTGCCTGCTGAAGGATCTGACGGACCAGCTATACCGCCAGGACTGCCCACCTCACCCCCGTACAGATAGGCATTCTCCTGAGCTACTGGGGGATGCCCGACCACGTGAAGGATATGACCGTGAAAAATCCGTATCTTCTGGTCTCTAAAAAATATGCGAAATAGAGAATGTATTTCTAATACATTCTGATTATTTTAGTATATTATTATATAGGGTGGTGGAGGATGAGGTGAACCCCTCTCTCGCCACCTTATGTATTTCATTAATTTTTAGCCGATTCTAACTGCTTATTTGTATCCCCCTGGCTGGTCCCTTACCTTTGTCGCATTATCGAATTAAGAATAGACAAAAATGGAAAAAGAAATGAGACCCATGACAACGGAGATGCTGAAGAAAGGCTATCTCCTCTTCCCCAAAGCCTTGTTTGAGGAACAAATGAATATGAAAACCGGAGAGAAAGCCGCCGATGCCTTCGAAGCCTTTGTCTTTGTGCTGACACACGTCAACTACAGCACGGTGACCTGCAACGTCAGGGGACACCTTTTCGACTGTGTACGTGGCGAGTCCGTACTTTCCCTGGCCCGCTGGATGGAGATATTGGGGTGGCCTCGCAACCGTACGCGCTACTTCTTCAACAAGATGTTCGACGCCGGCATCGTGGAGCGGGTGGCCAACCCCTACGTGATGCACATCCGTATCCCCGATTATGATTTCCTTACTGGCAATGCCCGTCCTAAAGCAGCCCCGCGGAAGAAGAAGGCAGCGCCGGTGGCTGGGGTGGGAGAGGACTTCTGCATCTTCTGGGAAAAGTTTCATGACATCACCGAGCATCCCAAAGTAAACATCGGCCGGGCCCGTCGCGAATGGAAAAAATTGACGGCAGGCGAGAAACAGCGGCACTGGACAACATCGACGAATATTACGACCATCTGAACAACCAAAAATATTGTAAACAAGCCGCCACCTATCTGGCGGACAAATCTTTTGAAAATGAATATGATGACTGAAACTACTTTTTCCCACGACAGTGACCTCGAAGAAGCTGTCATCGGTGCCTGCATGATAGAGCGCGCTGCCATGCCTCTGGTGGCGGACAAACTTCGTCCCGAGATGTTCTACGAGGAGAAGAATCTGGAAATTTTTGCCGCCCTGCAATCGATGTATCGCAGCGTGAAGTCCATAGATACCATCACGCTGAAGAACGAACTGGCAGCCCGTGGCAAACTCGATGCCGTGGGCGGGCCTTACGAACTGTTACGCATCAGCTCGAAGGTCAGCTCCAGTGCTCATCTGGAGTATCATGCGCTCATCCTTAGGCAATTGCACACGCGGCGTATCATGCGTACGGGATTCCAGCAACTGCTGGCGTTCAGTGCCGACGAGTCGATGGATATTGACGACATCCTGGTGGAAGCCCATCGACTGCTGGAGGGGCTGGAGGACGAGAGCGGCGTAGCCGACCACCTTCGCTCCATAGACCGGCTGATGGACGACACGCTGGCCGAGGTGGAGCAGCGTATGGAGCACGGATGCAACGGCATTACGGGTATCCCTACGGGTTTTGACGCTCTGGACCACGTTACGGCGGGCTGGCAGCGCGGCGACTTGAACATCCTTGCTGCCCGTCCGTCGGTGGGGAAGACGGCCTTTGCCTCCACCTAGCCCGTGCCGCTGCATGGCGGGGCGTCATGTGGTGGTCTTCAGCCTCGAAATGCAAGGCGAGCGCCTGGGAGACCGCTGGCTGCTTGCAGCTACGGAGGGGGTAGACCCGCAACACCTGCGTAGCGGTCAGCTCACACCCGGCGAGGTGAGGCAGGTGCATGAGGCGTCTGCCGAGTTGTCGCGGTTGCCCATACTGATAGACGACCATCCGATGACGAGCATGGACCGCGTGCGTTCTTCCGCCCGCCTGCTGAAGAGCAAGAATCGCTGTGACATGGTGATTGTGGACTATCTGCAACTATGTGACATGAGGAGTGACCAGAAAAACCGCAACCGCGAGCAGGAAGTGGCGCAGGCAAGCCGCAAGGCAAAGCTGCTGGCCAAGGAGCTGGATATCCCCGTACTGCTGCTGAGTCAGCTGAACCGGGCGAGCGACGGTAGCATAGACCATCGCCCCACCCTGAGCAACCTGCGCGAGAGCGGCGCCATAGAGCAGGATGCGGATATGGTAATGCTGCTTTGCCGCCCTGCCCTCTACGGCAAGACCGTCGATAAGAAGAGTACTTATCCCACCGATGGCCTGGGTATCGTCATCATAGCCAAGCACCGTAATGGCAAAACCGGTGAAGTCTATTTCCATCATAACCAAAGCATGACAAAACTGGTGGACTACATACCACCATTGGAGTGGCTGACGAGGAATGCAAAGTGATGGATGGAAATTTATAGAATACAGAGACACAAAGACACGGAGATTTTTCTTATTGCTTGAAAAACTCTGTGTCTCCGTGTTTTTTGTAGTAAAAAAAATGGCAAAACACTTGACTTCCGCTTCTTAATGTTGTATCTTTGTAATGTGCTTAATAAAAGGAATAATCATTGATTCGGGCGCCCTATCCCTTCCCTTACCCACTTCTCTCTTATAACTCATTTTTCTTAACTTAAACCTTAACTTTTTAAATTTATGGATGTAATTGTAGAGCGCTTCCAGCGCCGTAAAATCGTGAGCAACCCGGCTTCGCCCATGTTGTACTATCTCCGTCAGAAACCCAAGACCTGCGGCACCGTGGACATCGATGTCCTTGCCGCCTCCATTCAGAAAAACTGTGCCATGACGAAGGGCGACGTGAAGCACGTCATCGAAGCCCTGGTGGAGGAGATTCAAGGCAACCTTGCCAATGGCGACAAGGTGAAGCTGAACCAGCTGGGCACTTTCCACATGACGTTCCGCTGTCCCGGCATGGAGGCCTCGGACAAATGTACGGTGCGCAATATCTCGAAGGTGAATATCCGCTTTATCCCCGACAAGGAGCTGAAGCTGGTGAACGGCAGTACCGCCGTGACCCGCAGCCCGGCGAATGTGGGCTTTGTGCTCGACAAGCCCGAGGAGGGCGGCTCCGGCGGCGGCAATCAAGGCGGTGGTTCCGGAGGCGGCTCCGGCGACGACGGCGACCAGGGCGAAAATCCGCTGGGATAAAGAAGGAATGATTAAGGGTTAGTGATTAATGGTTAATGAACACAAGCAAATCGCTTATCGCTAATCAATCCCTAATGATTAACCATTAATCATTAGCCCTTAATCCTTAATCACTAATCCTTAACCATTAATTCTTAACTATTAATCCTTAATTTTATGAGTACAAAATCATCTGTTTGGGATAAGATTCTGAAAGTGATAATCGCTGTAGCCTCCGCGCTTATTGGTGCCCTGAGCGCCCATGCCATGACAGTGTAGCGGGTTTCCTTCACTTTTAATTTTTAATTTCTAATTTTTAATTCTCATGAGATTCATCAATCTTATCGTCGTCCATTGTTCCGCCACCCGCTGCGACCGCTGCTATACGGAGCACGACTTGACGACAGACCACCTGCGCCGGGGCTTCTCCGGCGCAGGTTATCATTTTTATATCCGCAAGAACGGTGACATCAAGTCCCTGCGTCCCTTGTCCCTGCCTGGTGCCCATGTCCGGGGTTGGAATGCAGGTAGCATCGGTGTCTGCTACGAAGGCGGTCTTGACGAGTGCGGTCGCCCTGCCGATACACGCACCCTTTTTCAAAAGCACTCCCTGCGTGTGCTTGTGTTGCTGCTGCTGAAGGATTATCCCGGTTCCCGGCTTTGCGGTCACCGCGACCTGAGCCCCGACCTGAACCATAACGGGAGATAGAGCCGGAAGAGTGGGTGAAACAATGTCCCTGCTTTGATGCGGCGACTATACTGACAGAACCGCCACCACCCAATCCGGCATGCTTATAAAATGTTTTTATTCTCTTTCTTCATGCTCTTCGCGCGCACGTATATATATAATGTATAGTTATTTTCTCTCTTTTTCCTTTCTTCAAAATTGTTCATGCGAAATGCATTTATGAATCAGTAAGTTACAAAAAAGTTTCATTTTTATTAAAAATGATAGATATGTTTGGCTTGTATTGTTAAATCCTATACCTTTGCACCCGCTTTCCAAGAGAAGGAAAGTGGTAAGATTGAAATACTGAAACAGAAGTGTGGAAGGTGACACAGAGAAATAAAAAGAGATAAAAATATTTTTCGAAAAACATTTGGAACTTATTAATAATTCTCCTTATCTTTGCAGTCCGACTCGCAAAGAAAAAGAACTTTTCTTGTTTTGCTTTTCTTATCCTTGTTTAAAGGATTTGAAAATACAGAAAAAAAGAAAAAATAAAAAAAACTTCCGAAAATATTTGGAAGATATGCTTTAAAGTTCTTACCTTTGCATCCGCTTTCTGAAAAGAACAGCAATCGTGAAACAAGCGATCTTTGAACAGATTTACATAAACAATACAAGTAGTACAAGAGCAGGTGCTTCGCAAATTAATAATTGGAAACTAATGATTAAGGCGCGTCGTACCTGGGTAAAACAAAAGAACCGTCAATACTTATTCTATATAGATTAGGTAAAGATAAACTTTTTGAATTCGAGCGTCCTGAACAGATAATTAAGCTGCCGCACTTTAATTTTTAATTTGCGCAGTCAAGATACTTTTACAATGAAGAGTTTGATCCTGGCTCAGGATGAACGCTAGCTACAGGCTTAACACATGCAAGTCGAGGGGCAGCATGAACTTAGCTTGCTAAGTTTGATGGCGACCGGCGCACGGGTGAGTAACACGTATCCAACCTGCCGATGACTCGGGGATAGCCTTTCGAAAGAAAGATTAATACCCGATGGCATAGTTCTTCCGCATGGTAGAACTATTAAAGAATTTCGGTCATCGATGGGGATGCGTTCCATTAGGTTGTTGGCGGGGTAACGGCCCACCAAGCCTTCGATGGATAGGGGTTCTGAGAGGAAGGTCCCCCACATTGGAACTGAGACACGGTCCAAACTCCTACGGGAGGCAGCAGTGAGGAATATTGGTCAATGGACGAGAGTCTGAACCAGCCAAGTAGCGTGAAGGATGACTGCCCTATGGGTTGTAAACTTCTTTTATACGGGAATAAAGTGAGCCACGTGTGGCTTTTTGTATGTACCGTATGAATAAGGATCGGCTAACTCCGTGCCAGCAGCCGCGGTAATACGGAGGATCCGAGCGTTATCCGGATTTATTGGGTTTAAAGGGAGCGTAGGCGGGTTGTTAAGTCAGTTGTGAAAGTTTGCGGCTCAACCGTAAAATTGCAGTTGATACTGGCGACCTTGAGTGCAACAGAGGTAGGCGGAATTCGTGGTGTAGCGGTGAAATGCTTAGATATCACGAAGAACTCCGATTGCGAAGGCAGCTTACTGGATTGTAACTGACGCTGATGCTCGAAAGTGTGGGTATCAAACAGGATTAGATACCTGGTAGTCCACACAGTAAACGATGAATACTCGCTGTTGGCGATATACAGTCAGCGGCCAAGCGAAAGCATTAAGTATTCCACCTGGGGAGTACGCCGGCAACGGTGAAACTCAAAGGAATTGACGGGGGCCCGCACAAGCGGAGGAACATGTGGTTTAATTCGATGATACGCGAGGAACCTTACCCGGGCTTAAAT
>ENA-OQAA01000535-OQAA01000535.1-human-gut-metagenome-genome-assembly--contig:-NODE-535-length-25536-cov-2.049038_pt1 | contig 25536 bp, 29 predicted proteins | sample MGYA00242489_ERZ504515 | MGnify/ENA primary metagenome ERZ504515 (study PRJEB26092, sample SAMD00036237) | human gut metagenome | host: Homo sapiens | study: EMG produced TPA metagenomics assembly of... | reverse complement strand
TTAGCCCTGCTGGGGGAATCCGACCCCCTTTCAAGAAAGTGTAAATCCTTGACGTCCTAAACGATTAGACGAACGGGCCATCCTTTGGTGGAGCGTTTCCGTCTCTTGCAAAGAGCCTTTATTTCTCGTTTGCGGATGCAAAGGTAGAAACTATTTTTGAATTACCAAAACATTCGCAAGAAAAAAATATAGCTTTTTGTTGCTTTTTGTCTTAGGGTGGAATTTTATCTGCTGAAAATCAGTGTGGTATGTGCTTTTATTTTTTTACACTCCTTACCTTATTTTTTTATTCTTCTCCTTTTGTTTCTCTTCTTTCGGGCTTTTTTTGTAGCTTTGTTATCAGATTGAAACCAGATAAAGAAATCGGGAATGTTACAGAAAACACTGGGAATTGTGCTGCATACCTTGAAATATAAGGATACATCTCTCATTGCAGACATCTATACGGAGGTGGCTGGCAGGGCTTCCTTCATGGTGTCCATACCCCGTTCGCGCAAGGCGGCGGTGAAGCCGGTACTCTTCCAGCCGCTGGCATTGGTGGAACTTGAAGCCGATTTCCGTCCTAATGCCACTATATATAAGGTGAAGGAGCGAAGTCTCTTTATCCTTTCGCCACGCTTCCCTACGATCCTACAAATCTGCCATCGCTTTGTTTCTTTCGGAATTCCTTTATCGCGCCGTCCGGGAGGAGGCAGAGAACCGTCCGCTGTTTGCTTATCTGTATCATTCCGTCATCTGGCTGGATGAATGCAGGGAGGGGTTTGCCAATTTCCATCTGGTCTTCCTGATGCGCCTTTCCCGTTTTCTCGGTTTGTATCCCAACCTGGAGGATTATCATGCCGGAGATTACTTCGATTTGCAGAATGCTTGTTTCACTCCCTTGCGTCCGCAGCTTCATTCCAATTACATCGCTCCCGAGGAGGCGGCCCGCCTGACACAGCTGATGCGCATGAATTATGAAACGATGCATCTTTTCACCATGAACCGGTTGGAGCGTACCCGCTGCCTGAACATTATGAATGAATATTATCGTCTGCATCTGCCGGATTTCCCGGTATTGAAATCACTTGAGGTATTGAAGGAGCTTTTTGATTGATTATCGTCGATGTAACGGCCCAATAAGTGTGCGCTGCCTTTATTATAGGAGTAGGGAGTTTTACTTACTGCTGTAAGGGTCGTTACGATAAGCTGTAACGGTCGTTACAATATAGGGTAACGACCGTTTCAATATAGGGTAACCGTCGTTACATCATTAGGTAACGGCTTTTACATCTTATGGTAAACGGTCGGTAAATATAATGCGTTGATAGATAGTGTATAATCTCTTGTGGGGGAGGATATGGATTGGTATGTAAAAAGCCGTGTTCAACAGACTTTGGACGCTGAGTCCCTCTGTTGAAGCACGGCTTATATGATAGGGGAAGTGTATTTCTTTATCCCAGCAACTCTTTTACTTTGGCTGAGATGGCGCGGCCTTCGGCAAGTCCGGCAAGTTTCTTACTGGCTACACCCATCACCTTGCCCATGTCCTTGCCGCTGGTGGCGCCGACTTCGGCTATGATTTCCTTCAAGGCTGCCTCCAGTTCTTCGGCGCTCATCTGCTTGGCAGATAGGTTTCAAGCACCTTTACTTGTGCCAGCTCATCGTCTGCCAAGTCCTGGCGACCTTGCTGTACATAGATTTCAGCGGCGTCTTTGCCTTGCTTGGTCAGTTTTTGGATAATCTTCAAAGCATCTGCATCGCTCAGGGTATCGTTGGCTCCGGGAGCGGTTTTGGCTTCAAGGAATACTTTCTTTACGTTTCTCAATGTTTCGAGAGCCACTTTGTCTTTGGCTTTCATGGCTGTTTTAATGTCTTCGCTGACTTTTTCAAATAAATCCATATTGTTATAGGTTTACTCCTGTTCCCCCGAAGGGGAGGAGGATGGTTTTACATATCGGGAACGGAAAAATCAGAAGGTGATGACTCCCCCTGCACCGCCTTCTGCCTCTTGCGCGGCTTCGGTGGCGAGCTGCCCTTCCTGCTCTGCCTTCATCTTGATGCTGTTCAGCGTGCTTTTGTCACGCAGATAGGTCGGAGAATTCTCTACCATGCTGATGATGTCGGCGTTGTCCATGTCTTCGGGATTGAAGAGATAGATATGGCGACGGCGGCTGCGCTGGGAACGGGCATTGGCATCCTTGCCATAGTACACTTCGCGGCGGTTTCGTCTCTGTTCCTCTTCCTCCTCCAGCTCGGCAAGGCGTTGCTGTTCTTCGGCGGTACGCTGGGTGATGCGGTCGTCCATCTCCTTCATGTGGATGTCCTGGATACCGAAACCGGTGGCAAGCAGGGTGATTTTCACTTTCTGTTCCAGCTTGTCGTCAATGGCCATACCGAATTTGGTTTCGAAGTCGCGGCTGAAACGGTTCATGAACTCCTTCACCTCGTCCATCTCGCTCATCATCAGCTTGTATTGTGCACTGTAAGAGATGTTGAGGAGTACTTTCTTGGAGTTGAAGATGTCGTTGTTGTTCAGCAACGGCGAGTGCTGCGCGTTCTTGATGGCTTCGCTGACACGGTTGTCACCTTCGCCGTAGCCGGTACTCATGATGGCTACGCCGCCGTCCTTCAGCACTGTTTTCACGTCGTTGAAGTCGAGGTTCACCTTTCCATGCAGGGTGATGATTTCGGCAATACTCTTGGCGGCTACCGAAAGGGTGTCGTCGGCCTTGTCAAACGCGTCGTCTACGGATAGCTCGCTGTATATCTCGCTCAGCTTTTCATTGTTGATGACCAGCAGGGCATCTACGTGCTTGCTGATTTCCTCTACGCCATCCAGTGCCTGGTCTATCTTCTTGTCGCCCTCCCAGCGGAAAGGGATGGTGACGATGCCGATGGTCAGGATGTCCATTTCCTTGGCGGTTTGTGCAATGATGGGTGCGGCACCCGTACCGGTACCACCGCCCATTCCGGCAGTGATGAATACCATCTTGGTGCCGTCGTTCAGCATATTCTTGATGTCTTCGATGCTCTCTTCTGCTGCCTTGCGGGCACGGGCAGGGCGGTTTCCGGCTCCCAGGCCTTCTTTTCCAAGCTGTAACTTCACGGGCACGGGAGAGTCCTTCAACGCTTGGTTGTCTGTGTTGCACAGTACGAACGTCACGTCGTGTATACCTTCCCGGTACATATGGTTCACGGCATTGCCGCCACCTCCACCTACACCGATTACTTTAATGATTTTCGGTGAATCGGTCGGGAAATCGAATTGTACTATATCTTCCATAATAACTTAATTTTCTGGCACATTATCACATTATTACTTCATATCGTCGTCCGAGAAGATTTCGTTGGAAAGCTTGTTGAAAGTCTTTTCGAACCAGCTGGGGCCTTCTTTCTTTTTCTTCTTCTTTTCTTCCTTTTCGCGCAGTTCCCTTTCTTTGCGCTCACGCTCCTTGCGTTCTTTCTCTTCCTTCTCGCGCTGTGCCTTGGCGGCGCGTGCGGCGGCTTCCTGCTCTTTCAGCGCTTCGTCGTCAACGAATATGTCGACCGGTTTGGGAGGAACATTGGAGGCAGGCTGCTGCACCGGCTTCACCTCTTGCAGGCAGCAATTCTCGTTGCCGGCAGCCAGCAGGCCCAGCAGTGTGTTGTGCATGCCGTCCTTCTTGGGCTCGTCGCTGCGTGTGTGGACGGTGGTCTGTACGAACTTGGCGGTCTTTACCTTTTCAATCTTGCTTACTCTATGGAAGGCTTTCTCAAGATTCTTCAGATTGGCTCCTCCACCGGTGAATACAACACCGGAGAAAAGTTTGTCCTCGTAGCCGGAAAGTTGCAACTGGTTCCATACGTTGGCAAGAATTTCTTCTGCACGTGCTCCGATAATATTGTTCAGCAGGGCCAGTTCGAAGGTACGGCCGTCTTCCGACGTGCATACGGCAGGGGTCTCGGCGTCTTCTTCCTCCTCGTAGAGGGCATCACCGTATTGCAGTTTCAGCTTCTCGGCATCTTCCTCTTCCATTTGCAGGGAAGTGATGTCGTGGGTAATGTTGTTTCCACCCAGCGGCAGTAGCTGAGGTAGCGCAGGATATTGTTCTTATAGACCAGCACGGTGGTGGTGTCGGCACCGAAGTCCACCAGTGCACAGCCTGAACGCATCTCGTTTTCGGTCAGCACGGCTTTGGCCAACGCAGTGGGAGCCACGAGCAGGTCGTCGGCAATTTCCACTTTGGCTTGCTCGAAGCTGTGTTCGAGGTTCTTCTTCAGCGAGGCACGCGCCACGATGTTGAGGAACTGCCCGGTGATGTATCTTCCGGCAACTCCTACGGGCTCCACATGCAGCGTGTTGTCTATCTTGTATTCTTGCGGGGCTACATCCAGCACACTCATGTCTACCAAGGGTACATCACGGTTCTCGTCGCAAATCTCGTCTACCAGTTCTTGCGAAATGATGCTCTCTTCCTCCAGCGTACGGCTTACCGCATTCCTCACCGTGCGCAATGATTGTCCGCCGATGCTACATATACTTTGGCGATGGAGTTGTTCAACTGGCTTCCAGCTTGTTGATGATGGAAGTCAGCGCTTGTGCGGCCTTGTCAATGTTGTAGATGGCCCCTTTGTGTATAAACGGGGATGCATCTTCGCGTGCATAAGCCAACACCTGGATACTTCCGTCACTGCTCTTCTTCCTGCGATACCGGAAATCTTGGAAGAACTCAACTCGATAGCGGCGATGAAATCTGTTGTTGCCATATCTATTTATTTACTATTTTACTATTTACAATTTACTATTTGCTGCGCTTTGATAAAGAAGGACTATTAGTAAATCCCTTTCTCTACTCTCTCTTTGTGCAGATGATTTGATTATCAAATTCAACGCTGATACGGGAGTATTTGTTCCAACCCACCTGGTTCAATCCTCTTTCGTAGAATGCCTTTACACGTTTCAGCTTCTTCTCGAATCCGGCAATCTTGCTAAATAGATAAGATGGTCGCCGACACGGGGCACTAACTCGATGTTCTTGCCGGGCAATACGTGAATTTGCTCTATCTGTGCATTCCAAAAAGAATTCTTTTGCAAAAATACACCAAACTTATATAAATCCCTCATGGCAAACGACTTTTCTACATTTCCGGTTACAACGGCGAGGTGTGCAACGCACTTTGCATCGGGGGGCATCACGGTACCTTTGTTGTCCAGATAGTAGTTTTCGCCGTTGGCGCTCATCACGCGCAGGATGGGGGTGCGCTGGGTCACTTCGATGCAGAGCTTGCCGCTCGGGGTTTTGTAGCACTCCACCTGGTCGATGAGGGGATGCTTGGCAAGTTCGCGCTCCAAGGTCTTGGTACGCACGCGTTCCAGGTCTTTCCCAATGGGGCTGATGCCTTTCTTTTCCAGCAGGGTAGCTACTTCCTTCTTCGTGATGAAGCCGGCATATACCGTGTCTTTTATCACCAGTTCCACGTCTTGGCACACCTGCGAGGTGGGCTTGCGGTTGAAAGCTGTGACAGCCACTACCAGGTAAGCAATGACAAGCAACAGAACGATAGAAAGTAGAATCCTTTTAACCATGATATTTTTCTGATAATAGTTGGGTGATTTGGGGCGCATAGTTGTCCAGGTCTCCGGCTCCCAGCACTACCAATACTTCGGTGTGCTTTTGGGCGAGGAGGCTGAGGACGTCTTCTTTCCTACAGATGCATTTCTCGATGCCGGGGCGGAGGTTGTCATAAATCAGCTGACTCGTCACGCCGGGAATCGGTTGCTCGCGGGCAGGGTATATCTCTGTCAGAATCACCTCGTCGGATAGGGAAAGGCTGTCTGCAAAGTCACGGTAGAAGTCGCGAGTACGGGTGTACAAGTGGGGCTGGAAGATGACGGTTATCTTCTTGTCTTGGTACAACTCGCGGACGGACTTCACGCTTTGGGCTATTTCCGCCGGATGGTGGGCATAGTCGCTGAGAAATACAATCCGGTCATTCTTCAGCTTGAAGTCGAAACGGCGGTCCACTCCGCGGAAGCTTGCCATGCCTTGCTTGATTTCTTCGTCGGTGGCACCGCTGAGATGGGCGAGTGCCATGGCGGCAACACCATTCTCGATGTTGATGCTGACGGGAACACCCAACTGAATATCGTTGATGCGGGTGTCAGGCGCCACGAAGTCGATGAAGATTTCACCGTTTCCGATGCGGATATTCTCGGCATGGAAGTCGCCTTCGTTGCGCGAGTAGGTATAGGTGGTGACGCCCGGTTGTACGTCGGCTTGCATTTCCAGTCCTTTGTGCAGAATCAAGGCGCCGCCCGGCTGGATAAGCGTGGTGTAGTGGCGGAAGCTTTCGAGATAGGCTTCTTTGGTGCCGTATATATCCAGGTGGTCGGGGTCGGTGGCAGTAATGACACTCATCCAGGGCGATAGCCAGTGGAAGGAGCGGTCGAACTCATCCGCTTCGATAACGGTATAAGGGCTGGTGGCGGAAAGCAGCAGATTCGTACCGTAGTTCTTCGAAATGCCTCCGAGGAAGGCGGTGCAGCCACGTGTGACTGGTGCAGCAGGTGGGCAGCCATGGTGCTGGTGGTAGTCTTGCCATGCGTACCTGCCACGCACAGACCTTTACTGCTGCGGGTGATGATGCCCAATACTTGGGAGCGCTTATGTATGTCGAAACCGTTTTCACGGAAATAGGTCAGTTCTGCATGCTCTTGCGGCACGGCGGGGTATAGACCACGAGCGTGCTTGCCTTGTCTTTGCACTCCTCCGGAATAAGGTTGATATCCTCTTCGTAGTGTATCTGTGCTCCTTCCGTAATCAGACGTTCTGTCAGTTCGCTCGACGTACGGTCGTAGCCCGCTACTGTCTTTCCTTTAGAGAGGAAATAGCGTATCAGAGCGCTCATGCCGATGCCGCCGGCACCGACGAAATAAACGGAGCGAATGGCTTCAAGCCTCACCCCCTGCCCCTCCCCGTAGGGAGGGGAGATGAGTTACTATTGCTTATATTTTTATTCATATTCAAATTTTTTTCTTCAAACTCTTCTTCCAAAAGTATGATATTATAAAAAGAACGATAGCAGTACTATCTATTCCCCCCTCTACGGGGAGGGGACGAAGGGAGGAGGCTCTTCAATACCTCCTTCGCAATAATTGTCGCCGAGTCCGGCAACGCTAGCTTGGCGATATTCTTCTCAAGTCTTGCAGCTTCTCGGGGTTAGCGATTGTCTCCAACGCCACCGGCAGCAGCTTCTCTTTCGCTTCCACATCCTTCACATAGATAGCTGCATCCTTATCCACCAGCGCCAGCGCATTCTTGGTCTGATGGTCTTCGGCCACATTGGGTGAGGGAACCAGGATGACCGGCTTGTGCAGCAGGCAGAACTCGGAGATGGAACCGGCTCCGGCACGTGAAATCACCAGATCGGCAGCGGCATAGGCGTTTGCCATATCCTTAATGAAGTCCGTCACATACAGATTCGGAATGGCACTGATATGCGGGTTACGTACGGCTTCTCCCGTAGTGGCTGTAATGGCTTCTCTGACTTGGTCAATGTATATCTTGCCAGTCTGCCAGATAAACTGTACGTCGGGGTGGGTACGAATGATATCCAGGCCGGCGGTCAGTGTCTGGTTGATGGTACGCGCTCCAAGACTACCGCCCAGAATGAGGATAGTCTTCTTTTCCGGGTTCAATCCGAAGTACTTTACGGCGTCTGCGTGCAGGATGGAATGTCCGAGCAGGTTCTGGCGCACCGGATTACCTGTCATGATTATCTTTTCTGCCGGGAAGAACTTTTCCATGCCTTCGTAGGCCACGCAAATCTTGCATGCCTTCTGTGCCAGCAGCTTGTTGGTGACACCGGCGTAGGAATTCTGTTCCTGTATCAGCGTGGGAATACCCATCATGCCCGCCATTTTCAGCGTAGGACCACTGGCATAGCCACCTACACCGACGGCTACTTGCGGGCGGAACTCCTTGATGATGCTCCGTGCTTTCCACTGGCTTCGTATCAGTTTCAGCAGTACGGAGAAGTTCTTCCACAGATGTTTGCGGTCGAATCCGGCAACGGGTAAACCTATAATCCGGTAACCGGCATCTGGAACACGCTGCATTTCCATTCTTCCTTCGGCACCTACGAAGAGAATCTCCGCGTCGGGACACAACTCTTTTATGGCGTTAGCGATGGAGATGGCCGGAAAGATATGTCCTCCGGTACCGCCGCCGCTGATGATAAGCCTCACCCCCTTCCCCGTAGGAGAGGGGTAGAGTTACTTTTGGTTGTATAGTTGTTCGCCTCTTTACTCATATTCTTGTTCTTTTTTATTTTTGTATTATTGGCATGCTCTCCATTACTCAATTATTCTTTTCTCCCCTCCCTACGGGGGAGGGGTTGGGGGAGAGGTGTTATTCAAACTCCGCATCACTGTTCAGTACCTTTGCTGTCGGCTCAGCGGCTGTCTGTGCTTCGCTGTCGGCAGGTTGTTCCGGGTGCTCGGCATTTCCGGCATCTATCAGCATCGGCACTTGCGCATCATGCATCCGCTGTTCCTCCAGCTTGGCTGTATAGCGGCTGACACTCAGTATCATGCCGATGTAGGCACAGTTGATGAAAGTGGATGTACCACCCTTGCTGATGAGTGGAAGCGGTTGTCCCGTGACGGGTGCCAGACCTACGGCAACCATCATGTTGAACAGCGCCTGCGTGACGAGCAGCAAGGCTATTCCGGTAATGAGGAAAGCGGGGAAAGTGCGGTCGCATTTTTTGGCGATACGGCCCACTCGCACCAATAGGCAGACATAAAGGAACACAACGACTATTCCGCCTACCAGTCCCAGTTCCTCGATGATGATGGCATAGATGAAATCGGAGAATGCCTGGCTCAGAAAGTCACGCTGTACGGAGTTTCCCGGACCCTTGCCTACAACGTTGCTCGTAGCTACGGCAATACGGGCATGTGCCACTTGCCCGTCGCCGTCGATGTCGAATTTGGCGGCAGGAACTTCCTCCTTGTTGGTAAAGTCTGCAATACGGGATTTTACAGTGGTGAAGCGGTGCCCCATCGGTATATTTTCCAATGTCTTGTCTGGCGTGGCCAGCAGGAAGGCGACAAAGACTGTTACGAATGCCACAATTCCTCCTCCCAGTATCAGCAGTTTCCTGGCAGATACCCGTCCGATGAACATCATCAGGTAGACCGTTCCGAAGAGCAGCATTCCCGTCGAGTAGTTTTCTGGCAGGATAAGGCCACAGACAATGCAGGTAATAATCATGATGCGCTTAAAGGCTTTCGGACTTGCACCGTCTTCATCCTGCCCTTTCGAGAGGATAAAGGCGGTAACGATGACAACGGCCATCTTCGCTATTTCTGACGGCTGGAACTGAATGCCCATGAAGGTCATCCAGCGGGCTGCGCCGTTTACGCGGTCGCCGGTAATGAATCCCATCAGCATCACAAAAGCCAGCAGTCCGATGGATATCGGAAGCAGGAATACCGGGAACACCTGAAACCATTTATAGGGGATGTTGTGTACCAGTACTACAATGACGGCGCCTACCATCAGGAGGATGCTGTGCTGCGTAATCGGTCCCCAGTGGTCGCCACTCTTGTAGGTCAGCGTACTGGCAGCACTGAATACCTCTGTGATGGAGATGAGGCAAAGGAAAAGGAAAATAATCCAAATCACTTTATCGCCTTTGAATATGCTCTTTAATAAATCCAATGCTTCGCAAATTAAAATTAATAATTAAAGAATTAAAGTTGCCATTCTTGTTACGGGATGCGTAATAGGACTGTTGCGGCATCCGTATCTTATAGTGTTCTGACACATGCTTTGAACTGATTGCCGCGGTCCTCATAGCTCTTGAAGAGGTCGAAGGAGGCACAGCAAGGACTGAGCAACACGGTTTCACCTTTCTTTGCCAGCTTGAAGGCTGCTTCTACGGCATCCTGCATGCCGGTCTGCACGTCGGCTACGGGCAGTCCCAGACGGTCGAAGAAGGCGTGCAACTTTTCGTTGTGCAAACCCAAATAGACCAGGGCAGAGCACTTTTCGCGTACGAGGTCTTCGATTTCCGTGTAATCGTTTCCTTTGTCTTTACCGCCGAGGATAAGTACGGTTTTGCCGGTCATGCTTTGTAGGGCATACCAGCAGGAGTTTACGTTCGTAGCCTTGGAATCGTTGATGAAGCTCACGCCGCGTACGGTGGCTACTTTCTCCAACCGGTGTTCCACTCCCTTGAAGTCGGACAAGGCTTTGCGGATATATTCTTTCCGGATGCCGGCCAAATTGGCCGAGATGCCGGCGGCTAACGAATTGTATAGGTTGTGTGTGCCGTGCAGCGCCAGCTCCTCTTGCTCCATATTGAAGGCTATCGGTTCGTTGATTTCCACTTCACCGTCTTCCACGTATGCGATGGCCCCGTCTTCCTTCACGGCAGCGAACGGGTAGAGATGGGCGCGCAGGCCATGCTTGTCTAATTCGCGCTTGATGATGGGGTCGTCGTTCCAGAAGATAAAAGCGTCTTCCGGTGTCTGGTTTTGGGTGATGCGGAATTTGGCGTCCACATATTTCTGCATACAGTGGTCGTAACGGTCCAAGTGGTCTGGTGTGATGTTCATCAGTACGGCAATGTTGGCACGGAAGTTATACATATTGTCCAGCTGGAAGGAACTCAGCTCAATGACATAGTAATCATGCTGCTCCGTGGCTACCTGCAAGGCCAGACTGTTGCCGATGTTGCCGGCGAGGCCGACGTTCAGGCCTGCGCTCTTGAAGATGTGATAAATGAGCGAGGTGGTTGTAGTCTTTCCGTTCGAGCCGGTGATACAGACCATCTTTGCGTTAGTGTACCGTCCCGCAAACTCTATCTCAGAGATGATGGGCGTACCTTTTTCCTTTAATTTCATAATGAGCGGTGCGTCGTTGGGGATACCGGGACTTTTCACCACTTCGTCAGCATTCAGAATCAACTCTTCTGTGTGGTGTCCCTCTTCCCAGCAATGCCATATTTATCCAGCAGTTCCTTGTATTTGTCTTTGATGGCGGACATGTCGGAGACGAACGTGTCGAATCCTTCACTTTGGCCAGTACGGCAGCGCCTGCGCCGCTTTCGCCAGCTCCTAATACTACAATTCTCATAATGTACTAATATGATTAATGTGCCAATGTGCTAATGAGCTGCGCTGTCGTGCCGCATGGCAATTAGCACATTGCACATTAGCATATTGAATAATTATTATCTAATCTTTAATGTTATAATCGTTATCGCTGCCAATACAATCGTCACAATCCAGAAGCGGATGGTGATTTTGGATTCGTGGAACAGCTTGTCCGGTTTGGTGAATACTACGCTGCATCCCGGCTCTATCAGGCTCATGGAAGTGCGGAAGTGGTCGTGTATCGGTGTTCTTTTGAAGAGACGTTGTTTCACGCCTTTCCGCTTGCCTGCCTTGTAGTAGAGGCGTTGCAGGATGACCGAAAGGTTCTCCACCAGGAAGATACCGCAAAGGATGGGTATCAGCAGTTCCTTGTGAATAATGATGGCGTATACTGCGATGATTCCTCCAATGGTCAGACTGCCCGTATCGCCCATGAATACCTGGCCGGATAGCATTGTACCACAAGAAGCCGATAAGTGCACCGATGAAGGCACAGATAAAGATTACCAGCTTCCGAGCCGGGAATGTACATGATATTCAGGTAGCCGGCATATTCAATGTGGCTCGATACGTAGGCGAGTATTCCCAAGGTCAGTCCGATAATGGCAGAGTTCCCTGCCGCCATTCCGTCCATTCCGTCATTTAGGTTGGCTCCGTTGCTGACGGCGGTAACTACGAAAATCGTGATAATCACAAACAGTATCCAACCTGCTGTCTGGGCATGTTCACCCATGAAGCCCACTAGGTCGGCATAGTCGAAGTTGTTGCTCTTGAAGAATGGGATGGTGGTCTGTGTTGCCTTGATTTCCTTGGCGGCATGCACCACTTCTATCTGTCCGTCCGGTTTCTCTATTTCTATGTTCTCGCGGATAACCACCTGCGGACTGAGGTAGAGAGTCAGTCCGACGATAAGTCCCAAGCCTACCTGACCGATGATTTTGAACTTACCGTGCAGGCCTTCCTTGTCCTTCTTGAATATCTTGATGTAGTCGTCGGCAAAGCCCAGCGACCCCAGCCAGATTGTGGTAATCAGCATCAATATCATATAAATATTGCTCAATTTGCCCAGTAGTAGGCAAGGAATGAGTATGGCAAAAATAATGATGACACCGCCCATGCTGGGTACTCCCACCTTGTTTACGCCGAACGGTCGATGCTGGCATCACGTTGCGTTTCAGTAATCTGCTTGCGTTTCAGTAGATTGATGAACTTATCTCCCCAGATACTCGAAATGAGCAATGCCAGAATGATTGCCATCAACGAACGGAAGGATGTATAGCCAAACATGCCCGCACCGGGGAAGTCATATTTGTCTAACCATTGAAATAAATAGTATAACATGATGTTAATTATTTAATTGTTTAATGTGCTAATGTGCCAATATGCTAATTGATAGTCTGGTATATCTGCTGGTAAAGGAATGAATATCCTACATGACGCATGGCGATTAGCACATTGGCATATTAGCACATTATCTCATTTAATATCTCTTTGTCGTCAAAATGGTGTTTCACGCCTTTAATCTCCTGATAATTCTCATGCCCCTTGCCTGCAACGAGAATCACGTCTCCCGGCTGTGCCAGCATGCAGCTGTCTTGATGGCTTCGCGGCGGTCGGTGATGCTGATGGTTTTCTGCATGTCGTCTTTATCCAGTCCCGCCAGCATGTCGTTGATGATGTCCTGCGGCTCTTCAAAGCGCGGGTTATCGGAGGTGATGATGACCCGGTCGCTCAAGCGGGCGGATTCTTTGGCCATGATGGGACGCTTGCCTTTGTCGCGGTTGCCGCCGGCGCCCACAACGGTAATCACTTTCCCTTTTCCTTCCAGCACTCCGTGAATGGCGTTCAATACATTGACCAGGGCGTCTGGAGTATGCGCATAGTCCACAATGGCGGTGTAGCCTTTCGGTGAACGGATGGCATCGAAGCGGCCGGTTACCGGATGCAGCGTGCTGAGGGCAACCAGTACATCCTCTTCTTTCTTGCCAAGCAATATGGCAGTACCGAATACCGCCAGCAGGTTGTAGGCATTGAACTTTCCGATGAAACGTACTGCCAGTTCGTGATTGTTGAAGTCGAGCAACATTCCCTCGAAATGAGACTCCAAGACTTTGCCTTTGAAGTCGCTAAGACTACGCAAAGAGTAGGTGTATACCTTCGAACGGGTATTCTGCGTCATCACAAGTCCGTTCTTGTCATCCAGGTTGGTCAGGCTGAAAGCTCCTTTTGGCAGTTCGTCGAAGAACTTTTTCTTGGCTTTGAGGTAGTTCTCCACCGTTTTATGATAATCCAGATGGTCGCGGGTCAGATTAGTGAAAATACCGCCGGCAAACTTCAGACCGCTGATGCGCTTTTGGGCAATGGAATGGGAACTGACTTCCATGAAGCATACTTGCAGCCGGAATCTGCCATTTCTCCGAGCAGGCGGTTCAGGGTTATCGGGTCCGGGGTGGTGTGTTCGGTCGGTACGGGCTGGTCGTCGATGTAATTGCATACAGTGGAAACCAGTCCGACCTTGTAGCCGAAATAGCGGAAAGTATTATATAATAAGGTGGCAACGGTTGTTTTTCCGTTGGTTCCGGTCACGCCGATGAGTTCCATCTTGGATGTAGGGTCGCCATAGAAAGTGGTAGCCACTTTCCCTACGGCATCTTCACTGTCTTTCACCTGAATGTAGGTGATGCCGGCCTTAAGCTCTTCCGGCAATTCTTCACACAATACTGCAACAGCCCCTTTATCGATGGCAGCCGGAATATAGGCATGCCCGTCGGTCTGCGTACCACGCATGGCCATGAACAGATGTCCGGTTCCTATCAGGCGGGAATCTATATTCACCCCCGTTATCTCCATGCTTGTACTTCCGGTAATCCGGACCGGCTGTATTGTTTGCAACAAATCACTTAATCTCATACCTTATTATATATAGTGTATATCCAAATCTTGTTTATTCTCATGTTAACGTAGTGTCAGGGCTATGGTTTGTCCTTTCACTATCCGGCTACCGCTTGCTATGGACTGGTTCCTCACCCGTCCTACGCCGTTTAGCCTTACTTTCAGTCCTTTACTCTCTAAAAGGTAGACAGCATCTTTCGCTCCCATACCTACCACGCTGGGCACGGTGCCCGAGGCCGGTTCCTGGTCTTGCAGGATGACTGCCGACGGAGCTGCTTGTGTATGCCCCCACTGTTCCTTTTTCTTTTGTCCGGCGAACTGTTTCTGAACGGGCACTTTCAAATCATTCAGTACAAGGAGTGCTTCGTTCATCTCTCCGGCTTTCACGGGAGGAATCACATTGGTGGTACTGTCTATGGCACTGCGTATGTCAAAACGCAGGTCTTTGGCATAAACTCTTTCTGCTATTTTCCCAAAGACACTACCTGCCATCAGACCGCCTGAAGCTGGTAACCCAGGCTTCTGAATGGAAACGATGCAACTGTATTTGGGTGCTTCCGAGGGGAAATATCCGCAGAAACTTACAAGGTAATTCACCCGTCCCGACTTATATCCGGCGGCTCCTTGTGAAATCTGTGCCGTACCCGTCTTGCCCGATACGGAGAATTGCTTGCTGCCGGCGGGTTTTGCCAGACCTTGCGATACCACTTTCCGAAGGATTTCGCGGATCTGTGTCAGGGTATGGTCGGAACATATCTTGGGATTGATTACTTCCGTAGGATATTCTTTCACTACCTCACCGTCCTTTACCGCTGCTTTCACAAACTTGGGGCGTACCATGACCCCGTTGTTGGCTATGGCATTGTAGAAGGTCAGTATGTTCATAGGAGGTACCTGAGTCTCGTAGCCGATACTCATCCACGGCAAAGTCGTTTTGGCAAAATAACGCTCTTTGGGTCCTTTGATGTTGGGCTTCCCTTCACCGGGTATTTGCAGATGAAGCGGCTGGTCGATGCTCATGCGCTTCAAACCGTCCACGAACTTCTGCGGATTATCCTTGTAGTGCTTGTCGATGAGGTAGGAGACGCCACATTGGAAGAAACTTCCAGAATACGTGTCACATCTATCTTTCCATAACCTCCCCGGTGCCAGTTGTGGTCTCTCATCTTGCTGCCGTACATATTCATAATACCGTTGCCCGTGTCTACCTCGGTATCCGGGGTTATCTTGCCATCTTCCAGTGCCACCATAATGGAGGCTGTCTTGAAGGTGGAGCCCGGTTCCAACATATCGCTGATGGCATTACTGTTCATTTCGTAGTAATTGCCGTCTCCGGCTTTCATCATGTTGACAATGGCCTTTACTTCTCCGGTAGCCACTTCCATCAGTACGGCTACCCCGACATTGGCATTGATTTCCTTCAACTTGTCTACCAGGGCTTTTTCGCAGATGTCCTGCATGCCTACGTCGAGGGTGGATATGATGTCACAACCGTCTACCGGGGGAAGGTCTACGATATTCAGGTATTTATTCATCACCTTCTGACGGTGGGTAATACCGTTCCGTCCTTTCAGCAGGGTGTCGAAGGCCAGTTCAATGCCGTTACGGGCTCCCATGGCTGTATCGGCATAGAGACGGCCCAGGGTTTGGGCTGCCAAAGAACCGAACGGCTTTTTACGCTGGTTGTATATCTGTTCGTGGAAACCGCCTCGGTATTTGTTCATCTTGAATACGGGTAACCGTTTGGCTTCCTTATACTGAATGTAAGAGATGCGCCGGTTGCGGTTGGGAAGAATGTTGTATGGTTCCGGCTTCTTCATCTCCCGCCCCTTGCGCAGATGGCTTTTGAAGGTGGCGGCACTGATGTCCGGAAAAATCTGATGAAGCCCGATACAGATAGAATCGAAATTGGCTTTCCAGATAGAATCCTTGCGCTGCTGGTCCTTTTTGCGGCGTTTCTCGTCCCTTTCGCCGGACATGAAGTCCATATATATTTTATATTCTGGCAGCGAACTTGCCATCAGTTTGCCATCCGAGGACAGGATATTTCCCCGGTTGGGCTTCACCGTTACATTCTCTTTTACGAAGCGGTCGGCTACATCGTGCCAGTACTGTCGCTCGGCAAACATAATCATGGCACCTTTTACAACAATAGCTATCCCCACCAGCCCCATGAGTAGGACGACGAAGAAGTAACGGGTCATTATGTTTTTTTTATTTACAGCCAATGTTATTTACGATTTAACGATTTACGATGTACTATTGAAATTACTTTAATCCTCAATTCTCCATTATTTTAGTAAGTACGGTGGATTAGTGGAAGTCTGCAAATCGCTTTCTTTGGTGGCGATGTATTCCTCGATGCGTGATTGGCGGCTCCGCTCCATCAATTCCGAACTGCGTGTCAGGGCATCGTACTTGATGTCTATCAGCTCTTTTTTAAGATTGTCTATCTCTATCAGTTGCAGTTGGCATTCGTAACGGTTGTTGATGTAAATAATGATAAGCACCATGATAAGGAACAACAATCCGGCTTGGCGGCGGAAGAAGTCTGTGGCCAGAATGTCGCCTCCGATGATGTTCTTCAGTGAGGTGCGTTTTTTCACCTTTTCCGTATTCTTTTCTTCTTGCTTCTTTTCCATTGCTAGTCACTAATCATTCATTACTCTTTCTGCAATTCTCAGCTTGGCGCTGCGCGAACGCGGATTGCGCTCTATCTCTTCCTCGTCCGGTACAATCACTTTGTTGTTGACTAGCCGGAACGGGGTCAATACGTTCCCGAAAAAATCTTTTTCGGCCTTGCCTTCCACGTTGCCGGTTTTCATGATATTCTTCACCATACGGTCTTCCAGGGAGTGATAGGTTATCACCACCAGGCGGCCTCCCGGCTTTAGCGCTTCTGTTGCCGCATACAGCATTTCTTTCAGTGCTTCCATTTCCTGGTTTACCTCAATGCGCAATGCCTGGAATACTTTTGCCAGTTCTTTCTTCTCGCGTTCGCGGCCGAAGAGTGGTTTGACGATTTCCAGAAATTCGCCGATGGTGGCAATTCTCTGCGTAGCCCGTGCCTTAACGATGACAGATGCCAGTTTCCGGCTGTTCTTCAGCTCGCCGTACAGATAAAAAATATCGGCCAGCTTTTCTTCTTCGTAGGTATTCACGATGTCGGCAGCGGTTAGGCCGGCACGCTTGTTCATACGCATATCCAGTGCCCCGTCGAAGCGGAAGGAGAATCCCCGTTCGCTGTCATCAAAGTGATGGGAAGATACGCCGAGGTCGGCAAGTATGGCATCCACTTTTTCGATGCGTGATAGCGTAGGAAGTTGTGCAGGTAGCGGAAGTTGCTGCGTACGAATGTAAAATGCGGGTTGTTCACAATGTTACGTTCCGCATCCTCGTCCTGGTCGAAGCTCAGCAGCCGGCCGCCGTCTTCCAGGCGGGACAGTATCTCGCGCGAATGTCCTCCTCCACCAAACGTTACGTCTACATACGTGCGTCCGGACGGATGTTCATTGCATCTACGCTCGGCATCAGCAATACGGGGATGTGATATGTTGTTTCTTCTTTCATCATCTGTTGTTTATAGCTTATTTTCGTTACAACAAATATTTTCGTCTCCCAGCAGTTCTTCAAGAGCCTCGCTGAACTCGTCGGGGTTCATGAATGGTTGGTCGCACGTTCCTTAGCCCAGATTTCTATTGTGTTGTCCACACCAATGAAGCGGACATCACTTTGTATACCCGCCATTTGCAGGTAACGTTTTGGGAGCAGGATGCGTCCGTTCCCGTCAGGGGTCATGACTTCCGCGTCACTTACGAACTGGCGGAAAATCATTTGTTGTTTGGCGTTCCATTTATTCAGCCGGCAGCGAAGTTGGTTTTGAGTGGCAAACCATACACTTTCCGGGTAGAGCACCAGGCAATCCTGATACACGTCCTTACGCAACACGAGTCTTTCTTCAGAAGCGGCTTGCAGCTGTTTCCGGAAGGTGGCCGGGATGAAACTCTTCCTTTTGCATCCGCCTTAGCTCGATATTACCTAAAAATTGTATCATTTCTCACCTTATTATAATAAGCGACGGTAAAAGTACACATTTCCCCACAATTCCCCACAATCTTTTAACTAAAATCTTAGGAAGAAGTTTTCAACACCTTGTTGATAGCTTATTCATTTGATAATGAAGCTGCTTTTGAAACGCTTTGCTGGTGGGGGATTCGTGTAGTCTCTTTTGAAAAGATTCGGTTGAGGATGACGGTCTTTGGTTTGAAAGTCGCTTGTTGGTGGAATGGTGTCTTGGGTGGGAAACTTCTTTCCCAGCTTTGCGGATATCTAAACCAAGACTTGGTTTCTCTATCCCAGGCTTGGTTTGGAAAAACCAAAGTTTGGGATAAAGCTCTTTCTTAACTCTTTCTTGTTTTAGTATTAACTTCTGAAACTTTTTTTTGTTAACTTCCCGTCTATTTTGTGAACGTTACTACTTACCGGAAGATGATGGGAGGGAGGAGTGATATATTCCCCTGGAGTGTTGATTATTACATTCATCCACAGAATCCAGGGGGGATAAATGTTTTTTACTGTTATGCTGTTCAGCAAGTCTAGCTTGCCCTCGTTCACCAGTTTTAGAATGAGTTCGCCAAACAATGTGTTTTGCCATGCAAACCAGGCGCGGGTGAACTTGGCGGGATTGTCTTTGTGGAAAGACTCGTGCATAAAGCCGGTTCCGGCTTCTGTATCCATCAACATCTTCACGCAAGTTTTAATCTCTTCATCGTTCTGGCTTGTGAAGGCTTTCATCATGATGCTCATCGGCCAAATCATGTCGTAGCCGATGTGCGGACCTCCAATGCCTTCGCCTGCCGTACCTTTGAAGAAGTATGGGTTATCCTCGCTCCATACGAAACGACGGGTGTTCTGGTAAATAGGATCGTTGATGTCCACATCGCCCAGATAGGGCAGTGCGATAAGGCTCGGTACATTGGCGTCGTCCATCAGAAGGTGGTTGCCGAAACCGTCTACCTCGAAGGCATAGATGGTGCCGTATTTGGGATGGTTGTAGGTAGCGTATTTTCGTAGGGCGGTTTCTACTTCTCCGGCCAGGTCGGTACATTCTTTTGCAAGCTCCGGGCGGTTATTGACTTCAGTCAGAATCTCGGCTGCCTTACGCAGCGAAGATACGGCGAAGAAGTTGGAGGGTATCAGGAATTGGAAGGTGGTGGCGTCATCGGAAGGGCGGAAAGAAGATGCAATCAGTCCGACCGGTTTCACCGGATTGCCCCAGCCGTCGTTGGTCATCGTGTCCAGTGCGCGTTCAGTTACCCGCTGGAAATGGTAGGAACCGCGTCCGTCACGGCGCTGTTGGTCGCGGAAGGTGGTCAGGATGTTTTGGATTGCTTTTATCCACTCGGCATCGAAGATGCTTGTATCACCGGTCGTTTTCCAGTAATGGTAGGCAAGGCGTAGCGGATAACACAGTGAATCGATTTCCCATTTACGCTCGTGCACCTCGTCGTTCATGTCGGTAAGGTCGGTTTTCCAGTGTCCGTCGGGGATGGGGCCGTCGTTGAAGGCGTTGGCAAACGGGTCTACATTAATCAGCTTGAATTGGCGGTTGATGACTCCTGCAAGCATCGTCTTCAGTTCCTTGTCTTCATTGGCCAGCTGTACGTAGGGCCACACCTGCGCACCTGAGTCGCGGAGCCACATGGCATGGATATCTCCGGTGTAGACAAATGTGTCGGGCTTCCCGTCTTTCTTGTCCTTGCGGAAATGGACGGTGGTGTCCAGCGTGTTGGGAAAGCAGTTAGTGAACATCCATGACAGCTTCTGATTTTTCAGCAGCTGCTGTATCCGTTGAATTTGTTCTTCTACGGCTTTGGAACGGAACAGTCGTTTTGATTCTACCGGTCGGTTGTCTTTCTTGATAGCGTCGGAGGCGCATACGTGGTTACTCATGGCCGGCTGTACGGCAAAAACGGCAGGAGTAGCCATTGTCATTGCTGCAAATGTGCAGGCTGTAATGATTGTCTGTTTCTTCATGTTGTTTATTAATTACTCGGTTTTTCTTTAGGTATCTTGGTTTGTGTCCCATGATTGCCCAAAGATAAGCATATTTACTTTTTTATCCGGCCAATTAATAAACAATTCTTAGGTTGCCGTATTCTCTTATCTGAAATCTTTCAGTTCCTGTTGCAGTTTCTGGCGGGTAAAGAAGATGCGGCTCTTTACTGTTCCAAGTGGGAGGTTCAGCTTTTCTGCGATTTCACGGTACTTGAAACCGGAGACATGCATGGAGAAAGGTATCTTGTACTCACGTGGCAAGGCATTGACAATGCGGTGCATTTCCTTCAGGTCGTAGGCGCCTTCTGTGCTGTCGAGTGTGAGGTCGTGCGGCGTGTTCAGATGATAGAGATTGTCTGTGGTATCTACAAATGTCTGGTCACGTACCACTTTACGGTAATTGTTGATGAAAATATTACGCATGATGGTATATATCCATCCTTTAAAGTTGGTATCAGGTGTGTACTTCTCTTCATTGTCCAGAGCTTTCAGGGATGTCTCTTGAAGCAGGTCGTTGGCCTCTTCGCGGTCGGAGGTTAATTTATATGCAAAGCGTAATAAGTCGTTTTGAACTCCGAGTAGGTCTTGGGTAAATGTTCTATTATTCATAATGGATGTTTTTTAAATTATTGTTCGTTTTATTGATGATGCAAAGCTACGGATGATTTCTCTTTTTGATAGACGGAAATCAAACTCTCTTTGGGGTAAAATCTAACAATTGGCAGTTTTCGGGTGGCTTTGGTTAGCTTTCAGTGCCTCGGATAGGTGGAAAAGTGGGATGTAGCCAGAGATTGCTATCCTGATTTTTGTAAATAATATTGTCGCAAAGCGTAACGGCTTGAATGAGTTTGTGTACGAAATACAAGGGGCGAGACCATGAAAGGCAGACGCGGGATTGTCCCGGCCTGCCTTTCTCTCTTTTGATACAACTAAAATCTGTACTCTTCTTAATTTATGGAAATCACTGGTTTTATATGCTGAGTACTTAAACAAAATCCTTCAAGTCTTGTTGTAGTTTTTGGCGGGTGAAGTAAATGCGGCTCTTTACCGTGCCTAAGGGCAACCCTAGCTTCTCTGCAATTTCGCGGTATTTGAAGCCGGAGACATGCATGGAGAAGGGAATCTTGTACTCCCGTGGAAGGGCGTTGACAATGCGGTGCATCTCTTTCAGGTCATATGCTCTTTCTGTATTTTCAGAACTTCGTCGCGCGGCAGATTCAGGTGATAGAGATTGTCCGTGGTATCCACGAAAGTCTGGTCACGCACCACTTTGCGGTAATTGTTGATGAAGATATTGCGCATGATGGTGTATATCCATCCTTTGAAATTAGTATCGGGCGTATACTTCTCTTCGTTATCCAGAGCTTTCAGGGATGTTTCCTGCAAGAGGTCGTTGGCTTCTTCACGGTCGGAAGTAAGTTTGTATGCAAAACGCAATAAATCGTCTTGAACTCCGAGCAGGTCTTTTTTAAATGTTATATTGTTCATATGTGCTATGTTTTTTTTCGTTAATCTTGATATTGCAAGTTTACGGAAGTTTTCTCTTTCAGGCAGACGGATTTCAAACACACTTTAGGGGAAAAACTATCAATTGACAGTTTTTAGGTGCTATTTGATAGATTTCGGGTGCAGTTTTCTGTCATTTTTTTTGCGATTAATTAAAAAGATGAGTTAATTTTGCGCAATCATTTCATCACAAAAAGAATGGCTGACGACTCTTTATTTTTGATTGACATAGACAAGATACTTCGGGAAAAGGCTCCGAAGCAGTCTAAGTATATCCCCAAGTTCGTGGTTTCTTATTTGAAGCATAATCGTTCATCAAGAGGAATTGAATGTCTTTTTGCGGGAGTTCGAAAGATAAAGTCGGTGTAGATTTCCTGAAAGCTTGTCTGGAGTTCCTTGATGCCAATATTGTGGTAAAGGGGGAGGAAAATCTGCCTAAAGAAGGGCTTTATACTTTTGTGTCCAACCATCCCCTGGGTGGGCAGGATGGAGTGGCACTGGGTTATGTCCTGGGCTCCTTTTATGGTGGCAAGGTGAAATATATGGTCAACGACCTGCTGATGAACCTGCACGGACTGGCGCCGCTTTGCATCCCCATCAACAAGACGGGAAAGCAGGCCAAAGACTTCCCGAGAATGGTGGAGGCGGGATTTGCTTCGGACAATCAGCTCATCATGTTTCCCGCAGGGCTTTGTTCGCGTAGGCAGAATGGGGTCATCCGTGACTTGGATTGGAAAAAGACCTTTATCGTGAAGAGTGTCGAAGCCCACCGTGATGTCGTTCCTATCCACTTCGAGGGGCGGAATTCCAACTTCTTTTATAATCTTGCCAATCTTTGTAAGATATTGGGTATCAAGTTCAATATCGCCATGCTTTACCTGGCAGATGAAATGCTGAAGAATCGTCATAAAACATTTACCATCACCATAGGGAAGCCTATCCCCTGGCAAACTTTCGACAAATCGAAAAGCCCGGCCGGATGGGCGCAATATGTGAAGGATATTGTATATAAATTGTAGAGAGACCGTATTTATATTAAAGAAGAACTACTAACAGAAAAATATGGAAGATGTTATTGCACCGATAAGCAAGGAGCTGTTGAAAGCGGAGTTGACTGAGGAAAGCGTCTGCGCATGACCAATAGAAGTCATAATCAGATATATATCATTACTGCCCAAGACTCTCCGAATACAATGAAGGAGATCGGCCGTTTGCGCGAGATTGCATTCCGTGCTGCGGGAGGAGGAACGGGCAAGTCTATGGATATTGATGAATATGACATCATGGACAACCCGTACAAGCAGTTGATTGTCTGGAATCCGGAAGCAGAAGAAATTTTGGGTGGATACCGTTATATCTTAGGTACGGATGTGCGTTTTGATGAACATGGTGCCCCTATTCTGGCAACTGCCATATGTTTAACTTTTCGGATAAGTTTTTGAAGGACTATCTTCCTACGACCATCGAGTTAGGACGTTCGTTCGTTACGTTGGAGTATCAGTCTACGCGTGCAGACAGTAAAGGTCTGTTTGCGTTGGATAATCTGTGGGATGGTTTGGGCGCACTGACCGTAGTCATGCCCAATGTGAAGTATTTCTTCGGAAAGGTGACTATGTATCCCAGCTATCATCGTCAGAGCGTGATAAGATTCTTTATTTCCTTCGGAAACATTTTGCGGATAAGGACAACCTGATTACTCCGATGAAACCGTTGCTTCTGGAGTCGGACGAGAATGAATTGGATGCTCTATTCTGTAAAGACTCTTTTAAGGAAGACTATAAGATTTTGAATTGTGAAATCCGTAAGGCGGGGTACAATATTCCCCCGTTGGTGAATGCCTATATGAGTCTTAGCCCTACCATGCGTATGTTCGGTACAGCCATCAATTACGGTTTCGGAGATGTGGAGGAAACGGGTATCCTGATTGCCGTGGACGAGATTCTGGCAGAAAAGCGCATCCGCCACATCGAGTCGTTCATAGCGAGCGAACCGGAGTCGTGCAAGCTTACGTCGGGAGCAAATAAGGTTGTGTCATAGGACTATCCGGAAGAATGCTTGTCGTCTGTTATACCGCTGGCAAGCTATTCCCGTTTATTTTCCTGTATAAATCAAGTGCAAATACATCCGTCATTCCGGAGATGTAATCCAATACCGCCTGTATTCTTTCATAGAGTGCAGGCGCTTTTATGTTGTACTGGCCCGATACGCGATTGATGAGCAGTTGCGAATATGCCTTTTCCGGAGAACATACGGCGTCAATCATCAGTCGAGCAGGGTACTGATGATACGGAAACCGGCAAGTTCAATGTCCAGCACGTCGCGTGAGCGGTAAATCTTCTTCAGGGAGATGTCTGCACAGTGCTTGTAGGCATTGGCAGGTACTTCGGATATATGGTTGATGAGGCTTCCTTCAAATTCTCCTTTCAGAATCTTTTCTTCATTGTCTACAAAGGCTTGCACGCACTCGCCGATAAGCAGTCCGATAACGCTGGAACGCAGATAGGCTATTTGCTCGTTGGTGTCGCTTACTATCTCCATGGTTTTGAGCCGGTGTGCTCGGCGCTCTTTCGAGAAATAAGAGAGAAGTAACTCTTTGGTTTCTTGTGTAGTCAGAATTTTCAGTTTATGGGCATCCTCGATATCCATCATCTGGTAGCAGATGTCATCGGCGGCTTCCACCAGGTAGACCAGCGGGTGGCGGGCATATTTCAACGGGGCATTGTTCTGCTTCTCCATACCCAGTTCTTCTGCTATGCGGCGAAAACTTTCTTCCTCTGTAATGAAGAAACCAAATTTGACTTCTTGCCTGCGAGACTCGATGAAAAGGGATATTTCACGATGCTTGCCAGGGTGGAGTAGGTGAGTACAAATCCTCCCTGCCGTCTTCCCTCAAACTGGTGGGTAAGCAGACGGAACGCATTTGCATTCCCTTCAAAGTGAGTAAGGTCCTCCCATTGGGCAGGTGTCAGTTGGCCCTTCAGGGACATTCCTTTTCCCTCGGAAAAAAAGGTGGAAATAGCTCGTTCTCCCGAATGTCCGAAAGGAGGATTTCCCAAGTCTGTGCCAGGCAGGCGGCCGAAACTATGGAGCCTATTTCGGTGAGGTAGCTGCCTTGCAGTTCCGGGTGGCGGGCAATGAGAACTTTCGATACATCGTTGCCTAATGAGCGGCCTACGCATGATACTTCCAAGCTGTGTGTCAATCGGTTGTGGACGAATACACTACCGGGAAGAGGGAATACCTGGGTTTTGTTCTGCAGACGGCGGAAGGGGGCAGAGAAGACAAGGCGGTCATAGTCACGTTGGAATTCCGAGCGGTTTTCATGGCGTTCCTGGTGAAACTCTTCCAGTCCGAAGCGTTTGGCAGATATGAGCGTATTCCAATTCATCATGATGTTATTTGAGATTTGACGATTTACTATTTACGATTGAAGTTACTATTATTTAACTGCAAATGTATCACTATTTTGTATAAAAAGCCGTATTTTCGCCCAAGTTTATAGTAAAAGGAAGATGAATTGCGAAACTTGAATTACTCGAATTGTAAGAATAGAAGTAGCCCCAATCGTAAATAGTAAATCGTCAAATCGTAAATAACATCATGTTGAACGTACAAATCATCAATAAATCAAAGCATCCGCTTCCGGCTTATGCCACTGAGCTGTCTGCAGGAATGGATATCCGTGCAAACCTTAATGAACCTATTTCGCTGGCTCCGATGCAGCGGTGTCTGGTGCCTACTGGCCTTTATATCGCTCTTCCTGAAGGATTTGAGGCGCAAGTGCGTCCGCGTAGCGGATTGGCCATTAAGAAGGGGATTACCGTGCTGAACTCCCCTGGAACGATTGATGCCGATTACCGTGGTGAAGTTTGTATTATTCTCGTCAACCTTTCTGCAGAAACCTTCGTCATCGAAGATGGGGAGAGGATTGCACAAATGGTGATAGCGCGTCA
>ENA-OQAA01000534-OQAA01000534.1-human-gut-metagenome-genome-assembly--contig:-NODE-534-length-25552-cov-3.197207_pt1 | contig 25552 bp, 29 predicted proteins | sample MGYA00242489_ERZ504515 | MGnify/ENA primary metagenome ERZ504515 (study PRJEB26092, sample SAMD00036237) | human gut metagenome | host: Homo sapiens | study: EMG produced TPA metagenomics assembly of... | reverse complement strand
GTTAAGCGTCAAAATTATGCGTTGGGTTTTCGAAATTTGCCTGTTTGAGCCGAATGGCGAGTTGCAATTTCGGAAGCCCGTTTTTAGCATAATTTTGCGCTTTAGTATTTCCCGCCGACGGAACTGAACAGGAACGGCTTCCTACTTTTTATGCAGGTCCGGGTCGTCGTGCCTTTCTGAATTAAATCCCAACTAATTTAATTTCAACCCTTTGAATAAATCTCCGAGACTTGTACCAATCTCCTCAGCTTTAGGAATCTCTACATGGATTTCCTCTTCTTCTTTTTTCTCTTCTTCAAGAGCTTTCATGCTGAGACTGATCTTACCGTCTTTTACGCCGATGATCTTTACATTTACCTCATCTCCGACATTTAACACATCAGAAGGTGATTTGATCCGTTTTAAACTGATCTGGGAGATGTGTACCAGTCCGGAGAGTCCGTCGCCGAGATCTACAAATGCGCCGTAGTTCTGAAGACTTTCTACCGTACCAGTTACTATGCTGCCGACTTTAACAGTTGCAATTCGGGCTTCTCTTTCTTTTCTTGCTTTTTCCTGTAGGATCTCACGTGCAGAGAGCACAAGACGGTTATTGGCTTCATCTACATCAATGACCCTGACTTCAATATCTTTTAACAGATATGTTTCCAGATCTTCGATATAAGAAAGAGATAATCTGGATGCAGGAATGAATCCGCGGATTCCCTCGATCATGGCAATGGCTCCGCCGTTCACGATTCCTTCTACTTTTACAGGCAGAATCGTGCCTTTTTCCATATAAGATTTTACTACGTTCCATGGATTTGCATCATCAAAATGTTCCTCAAGGTCAGCCATTGTAACAGCTGCTTCTGTCTGTGTTTGTTCGTGTAATAATTCTTCGCTCATAGTGTAATAATTCCCTTCTTAGTAATAGTAAGAACATGCAAATAACATGTTCTCCAGTATTAATTTCAGTATAGCATAGAACCATAATATTGTTCAAAGAAAAATACGAAATACATGGAAATAAAGGTTGACGAAACTTCAAAAAGATGGCAAGCTTAATACTTGAAGGATATAAGCAAAAGGATGTGAAAGATAAAAGATGGCTAAAAAAGAAGAAAAAATATACGTTGTGGGACATAAGAATCCAGATACGGATTCCATCTGTTCGGCAATTGCCTATGCGAATTTAAAAAGAGAAATAACCGGTAATGATTATGTAGCCAAAAGAGCCGGTCAGATAAATGAAGAGACACATTATGTATTACAGAAGTTTGGGGTAAAAGTACCGACACTTCTTGAAAATGTAAAACTGCAGGTAAAGGATATGGATATCCATCAGATTGATGGTATCGGTCCGAATGTGTCTATGAAAGATACATGGATAAAGATGAAGGAGAATAATATCAAGACCATTCCTATATTAAGAGACGAAGAACTTCTTGGTGTGATTTCCACAGGAGATATTGCAACATCTTATATGGAAGTATATGATAACATGATCCTTTCCAAAGCAAAAACACAGTACCGTAACATTATGAATACACTGGATGGAGAGATGGTAACCGGTAATGAACACGGATATTTTACCAAAGGGAAAGCGGCAATCGGTGCGTCCAGTCCGGAACTGATGCAGGAATTTATTGAAAAGGATGATCTGGTGATTCTTGGAAACCGTGTAGAGTCACAGATGTGTGCCCTGGATATTGATGTAAGCTGCATGGTTGTCTGCCAGAATGCGGAGGTTTCAAAAGAAGTGATCAAGCGTGCAGATGAACAGAGTACGGTGATCATCAGTACGCCACACGATACATTTACCGCGGCAAGACTGATCAACCAGAGTGTCCCGGTTAAGCGCTTTATGACGAAGGCACCTCTGATTTCTTTCCATATGAGTGATTATGTGGAAGATATCAAGGAAGTGATGGCAAAGAAGAAGTACCGTGATTTCCCGATCATTGACAGACATGGAAAGTTCAGGGGATTCATATCCAGACGTCGTTTTTTAAATGTAAGTAAGAAGAAAGTAATTCTGGTAGATCATAACGAGAAGAATCAGGCTGTAGACGGTATCGAAGAAGCAGAGATTGTGGAGATCATCGATCATCACAGACTGGGAAATATAGAGACAATGGGACCAGTGTTCTTCCGTAACCAGCCAGTAGGATGTACCGCAACGATTGTATATCAGATGTACAAAGAAAATGATGTGGAGATCAAGCCAACAATTGCAGGACTTCTGTGTTCGGCAATTATTTCAGATACACTTTTATTCCGTTCACCGACCTGCACACCGCTGGATGAAAAGATTGCCAAAAAACTGGCGAAGATTGCGGGTATCAATCTGGAAGAACAGGCACAGGCGATGTTCAAGGCAGGAAGCAGCCTTGCCGGAAAGACAGCAGAAGATATTTGCTTCCAGGATTTTAAGCAGTTTACAGTCAATGATATGGTATTTGGCGTAGGACAGTTGAATTCCATGAGTAAAGAGGAACTGCAGAAAGTAAAAGAGATGCTGACACCATATCTTCCGAAAGTACTGGAGAAGAATGGAGTGCAGATGGTGTTCTTTATGCTGACAGACATTCTGGATGAGTCGACAGAACTGTTATGCTGTGGGGCAAGGGCAAAAGAGTATATCATTGATGCATTTGACCTGAAAGAAAACACGGAGAAGATGATCTTAAAGGGTGTGGTATCCAGAAAGAAACAGCTGATACCGACTTTGGTAAGTGAATTACAGCAGTAAAGGAAGCGGGGGAGAAGACATGGCAAAGCAGATCTGGAAACCGGGAAATATGCTGTATCCGCTTCCGGCTGTGATGGTAAGTACTGCAGATAAATCCGGCAGATCGAATATCATAACAGTTGCGTGGACAGGAACAGTATGTACGAATCCGGCGATGCTGTATATATCTGTAAGACCGGAACGATATTCGTACAATCTTTTGAAAGACAGCGGAGAGTTTGTAGTAAATCTGACGACCGAGAAGCTGAAAAAGGCAACAGACTGGTGCGGTGTACGTTCCGGTCGTGATGTCGACAAATGGAAAGAGATGCATCTGACGGCCGGCAAAGCGTCAAAGCTTGATCATGCACCGATCATAGAAGAATGTCCGGTGAACATTGAGTGTAAAGTAACAGAGATAAAAGAACTTGGTTCGCATCATATGTTTCTGGCAAAAGTAGAGGCTGTTCAGGTAGGAGAAGAATATCTGGATAAAAAGGGAAGACTACAGCTGGGAAAGGCCGGACTTCTGGCATATTCTCACGGAGAATACCTGACATTGGGAAAGACTCTCGGAACATTTGGATGGAGTGTCAGAAAGCTTTCTGCGTCGGGAAGAAAAGCGACATCACGAAAACGAAAGAAATAAAAACAAAATAAATGTAGGGCGTCAGAATGCTGACGCTTTTTTAATTCCATGCGTTCGAAATAAGGGTATGAGCATGGAATTTTCTGTCTTTGCATATAGTAAAATGAAATGGTGGTATGTGGGGACAGCATGGAATTAAATCGGGATTATGAATCTGCTGCAATATATAAATGGCGTAAGAAGAGAAAAAAAGCATTTGTTTTGTTTATTTGCATAGTTGGAATCTGTTTTCTTGTGACAAGGATGGTGCGGGTGGAAGATAAGACAACGGTGAAAGTTCATAACATGCATACGGAACAGAATGAAAAAGCCATTCGGTATGTTGCATCAAATATGATAAAAGAGGATCCAAAGATTGCAATTACCTTTGATGACGGACCAAGTCCGGCATGGACTCCGCAGCTTCTGGATGGATTGAAAGAGCGGAATGTAAAAGCAACATTTTTTCTGATCGGAGAAAACGCAAAAAATAATCCGGAACTGGTAAAGAGGGAAGCGGAAGAAGGACATCTGATAGGCAATCATACCTATCATCATGTGGAAATCACACGGGTGCCGGATGAGACGGCACAGGAAGAAATATTGATGACAAATGAAGTGATCACCGGAATTACCGGAGAGGAAGTCTCTTATATGAGACCGCCGTTTGGAGTCTGGCAGAAGAATCTGGAGAGAAAGCTGGATGTCATGCCTGTGTTGTGGACCATAGATCCGCTGGACTGGACAACGGACAATGAAGACGAAATTATCAATAAAGTAGTGACGCAGGCGGGGGAAAATGATATTATTTTATTACATGACTGTTATGAATCTAGTGTGAATGCAGCACTACGTATAGTGGATATTTTGCAGAAAGAAGGGTTTGAATTTGTAACAGTCGATGAATTGATAATGAATTAGAGTTGTACTCTTGTGGTTCAACTAAATGGAGATGAAAGAATGGATTTATTTGATTATATGCGGGAGCAGAACATGGAAAAGGAAGCTCCGCTTGCATCCAGACTGCGGCCGACAACATTGGAAGAAGTAGTGGGACAACAGCATATTATAGGAAAAGACAAATTGCTTTACAGGGCGATCAAGGCGGACAAATTAAGCTCAGTCATTTTTTATGGTCCTCCGGGAACTGGGAAGACCACGCTTGCCAAAGTAATTGCCAACACGACCAGTGCGGAATTTACCCAGATCAATGCAACGACTGCGGGTAAAAAAGATATGGAAGAAGTGATTGCCAAAGCAAAAGAGATGCAGGGAATGTACCGTAAGAAGACCATCCTGTTCGTAGATGAGATCCACAGATTTAATAAAGGACAGCAGGATTATCTGCTTCCGTTTGTGGAGATGGTACGATCATCCTGATCGGTGCAACGACGGAAAATCCGTATTTTGAAGTAAATGGGGCGCTGCTTTCCAGATCGAGCATTTTTGAGTTGCAGCCGCTTGCAAAAGAAGATATTAAGACGCTGATCACGAGAGCGGTCTATGACACGGTAAAAGGTATGGGAAGTTATCAGGCAGTGATAGAGGAAGATGCATTGGAATTTCTTGCAGATATTTCCGGCGGGGATGCCAGAAGTGCATTGAATGCGGTTGAGCTTGGTATCCTGACAACAGAACGGGGGGCAGACGGAAAGATTCATATAACACTGGATGTTGCGTCCGAATGTATTCAGAAACGGGTAGTCAAATACGATAAGACCGGGGATAATCATTACGATACGATCTCTGCATTTATCAAAAGTATGCGGGGTTCTGATCCGGATGCGGCAGTGTATTATCTTGCAAAAATGTTGTATGCAGGAGAAGATATCAAGTTCATAGCCAGGCGTATTATGATCTGTGCATCGGAAGACGTCGGAAATGCAGATCCGATGGCACTTACGGTAGCAGTATCTGCGTCCCAGGCAGTCGAAAGAATCGGTATGCCGGAAGCACAGATCATCCTTCACAGGCAGTCACTTATGTGGCAACTGCCCCAAAGAGTAATGCCTCATATATCGCAATCGCTGATGCAATGGCAAGTGTGAAGAGGACAAAGACGACTGTTCCGTCACATCTGCAGGATGCTCACTATAAAGGAGCACAGAAACTGGGACACGGAACCGGATATAAATATGCTCATGATTATCCGCACCATTACGCAGAACAACAATATCTTCCGGACGAGATCGCCGGAGAAAAATTCTATGTGCCGAGTGAGAATGGGCATGAGAGGGAGATTAAAGAGTGGATGCAGTATATTCGGAAGAATCAGTAATTCCGGGATGTTATTTATTGACCGGAGTATCCTCTTTCTAAAAAATATCTAAACAGTGTTGACAAAAATATGCGGGAGTGCTATCTTAATAGTCGAAAGGTGTTAGCACTCAGATATAAAGAGTGCTAATAACCCAAAACCGAAAGGAGGAGGTACCGGTGATAAATTATGAAGAACTGAGTGAAAGAAAATTGAAAATACTTCATGCAGTCATTCAGAATTATCTGGAGACAGGAGAACCGGTTGGTTCCAGAACAATTTCCAAATATACGGATCTGAATTTAAGTTCAGCAACGATTCGTAATGAGATGGCTGATCTGGAAGAGATGGGATATATCATCCAGCCTCATACGTCGGCAGGACGTATTCCTTCGGACAAAGGATACAGGCTCTATGTAGACATGCTGATGGAGGAGAAAGAGCAGGAATTAAATGAGATGCAGGAGCAGATGCTTGATAAGGCTGACAAGATGGATCAGCTTCTGAAGCAGGCGGCGAGGGTTCTTGCAACGAATACAAATTATGCAACGATGGTTTCCACTCCGATGAACAATTCGAATAAGATTAAGTTCATTCAGTTGTCTATGGTAGATGAGGAACAGGTGATTGCAGTCATTGTACTGGGCGGCAATGTGATCAAGAACAAGATCATCAACATTGACGAACCGATCAGTAATGAGAATCTGCTGAAGTTAAACATGCTGCTGAATACAACGCTCAACGGCATGGCGATTGAAGAGATCAACCTGGGTCTGATCGCCAGATTGAAAGAGCAGGCAGGAATCCACAGTCAGGTAGTCGGATATGTTCTGGATGCAGTTGCGGATGCCATTCATCTGGATGATGACATGCAGATTTATACAAGCGGTGCAACGAACATTTTTAAATATCCGGAGCTGAGTGATAATCAGAGTGCACAGGAGATCATCAGTGCATTTGAAGAAAAACAGCAGTTATCCGAGCTAGTAACCCAGACCCTGGCAAAGGAAGACAATACCGGAATCCAGGTATATATCGGTGATGAGACGCCGGTACAGACCATGCGGGACTGCAGTGTGGTAACCGCAACGTATGAACTGGGTGATGGGATGAAAGGAACGATAGGAATTATCGGACCGAAACGTATGGATTATGCGCATGTTTTAAAATCTATGAAGCGTCTCCAGACAGAACTGGATGAGATGTTTCATAAGAATGATAGAAAGGTGGAATAACCCTTGGAGAATAAGCAGGAAAAAAGCCAGGAAGATATGGTAAAAGAAGCTGTGGAAGAAGCTAAAAAGTCTGCAGCTGAGACTGAATCTGAAGAAGCTGAAGCGGAAGAGACAGAAGAAACTTCCGAAGAAGCAGGAAGCGGAGACGCCAAAGAGGATACAGAAAAGAAAACTGGCAAAAAATTATTTAGTAAAAAGAAAGATAAAAAGGACGAGAAGATAGAAGAACTGACAGATAAGCTCACTCGTCAGATGGCAGAGTTTGATAACTTTCGCAAGCGTACAGAAAAGGAAAAGTCCCAGATGTATGAAATTGGAGCGAAAGATATCATAGAAAAGATTCTTCCGGTTGTAGACAACTTTGAAAGAGGTCTGGATGCAGTGAAGGAAGAAGACAAAGAAGATCCGTTCGTTCAGGGAATGGAGAAGGTGTATAAACATCTGCTTACCACTCTGGAAGGAATCGAGGTTAAGCCTATTGAAGCAGTAGGACAGCCGTTTGATCCAAATTTCCATAACGCAGTGATGCATGTGGAAGACGAAAACTTTGGTGAAAATATTGTTGCCGAAGAATTTCAGAAAGGCTACACATACCGTGATTCGGTCGTAAGACACAGCATGGTAAAAGTAGCAAATTAGAAACAAGCATATTCACAATTATCAGAATAAAGAATAATACAGGAGGAAATTATCATGGGTAAAATTATAGGTATTGACTTAGGAACAACAAACAGCTGTGTAGCCGTAATGGAAGGTGGACAGCCAACAGTTATCGCCAACACAGAAGGCGCAAGAACAACTCCATCTGTTGTAGCATTTACAAAGACTGGTGAGCGTCTTGTCGGAGAACCTGCAAAACGTCAGGCAGTAACAAACGCAGAGAGAACAATCTCTTCTATCAAGAGAGAGATGGGAACCGACTATAAGGTAACAATTGAAGATAAGAAATATTCTCCACAGGAGATTTCAGCAATGATCCTTCAGAAATTGAAAGCAGATGCAGAAGGATACCTCGGAGAGAAAGTAACAGAGGCTGTTATCACAGTACCTGCTTATTTCAACGATGCTCAGCGTCAGGCAACAAAGGATGCTGGTAAGATCGCCGGTCTTGATGTAAAACGTATCATCAACGAGCCGACAGCAGCAGCACTTGCATATGGACTTGACAACGAGAAAGAACAGAAGATCATGGTATATGACCTTGGTGGTGGTACATTCGATGTATCAGTTATCGAGATTGGTGACGGAGTTATCGAAGTATTATCTACAGCCGGTAACAACAGACTTGGTGGAGATGACTTCGACCAGAAGATCACAGATTACATGATTGCTGAATTCAAGAAACAGGAGGGTGTTGACTTATCTACAGATAAGATGGCACTTCAGAGATTAAAAGAAGCAGCTGAGAAAGCTAAGAAAGAACTTTCATCTGCAACAACAACAAATATCAACCTTCCATTTATCACAGCTACAGCTGAAGGTCCAAAACATTTTGATATGAACCTTACAAGAGCAAAATTCGATGAACTGACACATGATCTTGTACTGAAGACATCTGAGCCGGTACAGAGAGCATTATCAGACGCTGGCATCACAGCTTCTGAACTTGGTCAGGTACTGTTAGTTGGTGGATCTACACGTATCCCGGCAGTACAGGAAGAAGTAAAACGTCTGACAGGTAAAGAGCCAAGCAAATCTCTGAACCCGGATGAGTGTGTAGCACTCGGAGCATCTGTTCAGGGTGGTAAACTTGCAGGAGATACAGGCGCCGGCGACATCCTTCTTCTGGATGTAACTCCATTGTCACTGTCTATCGAGACAATGGGTGGTGTAGCTACTCGTCTGATCGAGAGAAATACAACAATCCCTACAAAGAAGAGCCAGATCTTCTCTACAGCTGCTGATAACCAGACAGCCGTTGATATCAATGTGGTACAGGGTGAGAGACAGTTCGCAAGAGATAACAAATCTCTCGGACAGTTCAGACTGGACGGAATCGCACCGGCTCCACGTGGAATTCCACAGATCGAAGTTACATTCGATATCGATGCAAATGGTATCGTAAATGTATCTGCAAAAGACCTTGGAACCGGAAAAGAACAGCACATCACAATTACAGCAGGATCTAACATGTCTGATGAAGATATCGACAAAGCTGTAAAAGAAGCTGCTGAATTCGAAGCTCAGGATAAGAAACGTAAAGAAGGAATTGATGCTAAGAATGAAGCTGACGCCATGGTATTCCAGACAGAGAAAGCTCTGCAGGAAGTTGGCGATAAGCTTGACGGTGCAGATAAAGCAGCAGTAGAAGCTGACTGCAAAGCTCTGAAAGAGTTACTGGAAAAAGCAAATACAGATACTCTTACAGACGAGCAGGTTGCTGAGATTAAAGCAGGCAAAGAAAAACTGACAGAAAGTGCTCAGAAGCTTTTCACAAAGATGTATGAGCAGGCTGGTGCAGCAGCAGGAGCTCAGGGAGCAGGTCCTCAGGCAGATGCTTCAGCAGGAGCAGGTCCGGCTCCAGAAGGATTCCAGGGCGACGATGTCGTAGACGGAGATTACAAAGAAGTCTAAGAACATTAAGTGAGGAATAGGAAATGGCAGAGTCAAAAAGAGATTACTATGAGGTGCTTGGAGTCAGTAAAGATGCTGACGAAGCAACTTTGAAAAAAGCATACAGACAGGTTGCCAAGAAGTATCACCCGGATATGAATCCGGGTGATGCTGAAGCTGAAAAGAAGTTCAAAGAAGCTTCTGAGGCATATGCAGTCTTGAGCGATCCGGAAAAACGTCGTCAGTATGATCAGTTTGGACATGCTGCTTTTGACGGAAGTGCAGGAGCAGGCGGCGGATATGCGGATTCGATTTCAACGGTGCTGATTTTGGTGATATTTTCGGAGATATCTTTGGAGATCTGTTCGGCGGCGGACGCAGAGGCGGACGTGCGAACCAGGGACCGATGAAAGGTATGAATATCCGGAAGAGTGTCAGGATCACATTTGAAGAGGCTGTATTCGGATGCGAGAAAGAATTGGACGTTGTATTAAAAGATCCATGTCCGAAATGTAACGGAACAGGTGCCAAACCGGGAACATCTCCGGAGACTTGTCCGAAATGCGGCGGTAAAGGTCAGGTTGTATATACACAGCAGTCTTTCTTTGGAACCGTACAGAATGTACAGACCTGTCCAGATTGCCAGGGAACTGGTAAGATTATTAAGGAAAAATGTCCGGATTGCGGCGGTACAGGTTATGTAGCCAGTAAGAAGAAGATATCCGTATCCATTCCGGCAGGTATTGATAATGGTCAGAGTGTGCGTATCCGTGAAAAAGGTGAGCCAGGTGTAAACGGCGGACCAAGAGGAGATCTTCTGGTAGAGGTCGTGGTATCAAGACATCCGATCTTCCAGCGTCAGGATATGCATATCTTCTCAACGGTACCGATTACATTTGCACAGGCGGCGCTTGGTGCGGATATTCGTATCAAGACGGTAGACGGAGAAGTAATCTATACTGTAAAACCGGGAACCAAGACCGATACAAAAGTACGTCTGAAAGGAAAGGGAGTTCCATCTCTTAGAAATGCACAGGTTCGCGGCGATCATTATGTAACGCTTGTTATCCAGACACCGGAACACTTAAGTGCCGAAGCAAAAGAAGCACTTCGTAAATTCGATGAACTGACAGGTAATTCTCTTGGAACAGAAAAGAGTGACAAGACGGAAGAGCATAAAGGTAAAAAGAAAAAAGGATTTATGGATAAATTAAAGGAAACCTTTGATGATTAATTTCATCAGGGGTTTCCTCTTTTTGCCTAGAACTATCTATGGAAAACCGGTGACGGCAGGTTCTGTAAATCTGACAGGTATTGAAAAATATACAAAAAAATGCTGGCATTCACCGTGGTAAAGTGCTATCATATTAAAAAATCGAATTTTTAACAAACCAGGAGGACTCAAGTATGTACGCATTTGATGAAATTAAAAAAGCAGACAGTGAAATTGCAGATGCCATTCAGGCCGAGATGGAGAGACAGAATTCGCATCTGGAACTGATCGCATCGGAGAACTGGGTAAGTAAAGCGGTCATGGCAGCAATGGGAAGTCCGCTTACAAATAAATACGCAGAAGGCTATCCGGGCAAACGTTATTATGGTGGATGTCAGTGTGTGGATGTAGTGGAAGATCTTGCAAGAGAAAGAGCAAAGAAGTTATTCGGCTGTGATTATGCCAATGTACAGCCGCATTCCGGCGCACAGGCAAACCTGGCAGTATTCTTTGCGATGCTGGAGCCTGGAGACAAAGTTATGGGTATGAACCTGGATCACGGCGGACATCTGACACATGGTTCTCCGGTTAATATTTCCGGTAAATATTTCAACGTCGTATCATACGGAGTGAACGACGAAGGCGTGATCGATTATGATAAAGTCCGTGAGATCGCAGTGAAAGAAAAACCAAAGATGATCATTGCGGGAGCCAGTGCTTATGCAAGAATCATTGATTTCAAAAAGTTCCGTGAGATTGCAGATGAAGTAGGAGCATACCTTATGGTCGATATGGCACATATCGCGGGACTTGTTGCAGCAGGACTTCATCCAAGTCCGATCCCGTATGCAGATGTAACTACAACTACTACACATAAGACACTGCGCGGACCAAGAGGAGGTCTGATCCTTTGCAATCAGGAAGCAGCAGATAAGTTCAACTTTAATAAAGCTGTATTCCCGGGGATTCAGGGAGGTCCACTGGAGCATGTGATCGCAGGAAAGGCTGTGTGCTTTAAAGAGGCACTGGAGCCTGAATTCGCAGAATATCAGAAACAGATCATCAAGAATGCACAGGCACTCAGCAAAGGTCTGATGGATCGCGGCGTGAAGATCATATCCGGAGGAACAGATAACCACCTGATGTTGATCGACTTAAGAGGCGAAGAGGTAACCGGTAAAGAACTGGAAAAGCGTCTGGATGCCGCACACATCACATGTAACAAGAATACGGTACCGAATGATCCAAGATCTCCGTTCGTGACAAGTGGTGTCAGACTTGGAACACCTGCAGTTACAACAAGAGGATTAAAAGAAGACGACATGGATGTGATCGCGGAGTGCATCGCACTGGTACTTCAGAACGAAGACAATATTGAAAAAGTCAAAGGAATGGTTACAGAGCTGACTGCAAAATATCCTCTGGATATGTAATATTCGAGAATAACGAAAGAAAATAAGAAAATCAAGGATGCGTCGGAGTATGGTTTTTAAACTTATTCAGACGCATTTTTGCTGTGCAGATACCAAAAATTTTAGTAATAAGACAGCGTATTTTTATGAGTTTTATGAAAATGATAAAAGCAAAGCAATAACAGGGTGGAAATTTAAAAGCAGGAAGCGTATAATCAAAAATAATGTATATTAATCTATACAAGAAGAATCTCGATAACAGCGATGAGATAAAACAGCAGATCACGACAACTGGGGAAGAACAATATAAAACGGCGGAAGAAACAGTAAAAAATAAAGCAGACGGAATTACAGCAACAGGAACGCCGGTAGTAGAAGGTCAGACGATTGCGGTTGATCCAAGAGTTATTCCTTACGGAACGAAAGTGATCATCGGAGGTCATATATTTACAGCTGAGGATTGCGGCGGTGCAATTCAGGGAAACCACATTGACATCTATGTAAATAATCACGCAGAGGCAACGGCGCTCGGGGTGACAAATGCAGATGTATTTCTTGTGAAATAAGAATAAAATAAAAATGAGAAAAGACAGCTTTTTCAGATTTGAAAGTTTGAAAAGCTGTCTTTTAATATTACGTTGCATTCATAAAAAACGCTGGATAGATATGGATTATTTACAGATCTTTAAAAGTTCTTTCAGATAATCCCACATACGCTTTGTAGATTCGATATGTACGCGTTCATTATAAGTATGTACACCTGTCAGTTCCGGTCCGAAAGAAATGATATCAAGATCATTCTTCTTTCCGAATAAGATTCCACATTCCAGACCGCCGTGCGTTGTCTCAACGGTAGCTCTTTGCCGAACATTTCTTTATAAAGTTCAATTGCTTTCGGACGGATCACGGAATCTGCATTGTAGCTCCATGCCGGATATTCACCGGAGATTTCGCGGGAAGCACCTGCAAGATCTGTTGCAAGATCCAGTTTGTTTCGCATATCATCTAACTTGGTAGCAACGGAGCTGCGAACCTGGAATTTGATCTTTACCGTATCTTCTGTGGTTTCAACGATACCTGTATTCAGGGAAGATTCTACAGCTGTAGGGAACGCACGGTCATAGCATTGTACACCATCGATTGCTCCATACAGGAATCCGATTACATGTGCGGTAGTATCTGCGTCAAATGCTTTTAAGGCGGTCTCACCTTCGGAAACAGCGTTCAGAGATAAAGTTGGTTCCTGTCCGGCAAACTCAGCGGAGATCGTCTGTTCCAGTCCGGTAACAGCATCTGCGATAGCCTGAGCCTGTGCAGGGTCAGCAATAATCTCAGTCGTATTATATTGTGCGATTACGTTTGCTGCATTTCCGCCGTTTGTGCTTACAATGTTGAAGTCGTAATCTTTTGCAAGAGCATACAGGACGCGTCCCATGATCTTGTGTGCATTTCCAAGCTGGTTCTGGATTTCTGCACCAGAATGTCCGCCTTGCAGACCGGAAATGGAAATCGTCATCTTTGTTCCGTTTTCTTCACTCCATTCGATCGGGATGAAGGTATCGTAAATGTAGCCGCCGGCACATCCGACAGTCATAACACCTTCAATTTCAGAATCAATGTTCAGACAGATCTTTCCTTTTAATACAGATGTATCCAGGTGATGTGCACCGCCCATACCAATCTCTTCATCAATTGTGAATACAGCTTCGATCGGTGGGTGTGGAATGTCTGTGCTGGCAAGGATTGCCATAGCGTAAGCAACGGCGATGCCATCATCGCCACCGAGAGTGGTGTTCTTTGCCCCGATCAGATCACCATCTACAAAAAGGTCTAAAGGATCATTTTCAAAATCATGATCACTGTCGGTTGTCTTTGTAGCGACCATGTCCAGATGTCCCTGGATGATAACCGGATCACTGTTCTCGTATCCGGCAGTACCAGGTTTTTTGATGATTACGTTGTTCACTTCATCCTGGATATATTCCAGATTGTGAGCTTTTGCAAATTCCACACAAAAATCACTGATTTTTTTTGTGTGGAAGGTACTTCTGGGTACCATACTTAATTCTTCGAAGTAATGGAATACTTCTTTTGGTTCAATATTAGACAAAATTCCCATTGTTCATTCCTCCGTTTGTCTTTAGTCTCTATCTGTCATTGTATCATGAAATTCAGCACTTTATCATGATAAAATTTAATGTATACATAACGGAATGTAATAGCTATAATAACTGTAGCTTATAAGATTTTATTAAAACATTCAATAACTGCAGGACTACACAAAAAAGAAGAAAAAATATATAATATTTAAGTTGAAAATAATATGAATCGCCATGCGTTCGAAAGAAATTTACAGGAGGATATATATGAGTACAAAAGAAGCAAAACAGATGGACAAAGCATTATTTGATTTTTATGGAAAACCATCTATCGGACAGGCTTTGCCACTTGCAATCCAGCATGTACTTGCGATGATCGTCGGATGTGTAACACCATCGATCATTGTTGCGGGAGTGGCCGGAATTTCACAGGAATGATCCGTGATCTTAATACAGGCAGCACTGGTGATGTCGGCACTGACGACATTACTGCAATTGTTTCCATTTATAAAAACAAAGAATTTCCGGATCGGTTCGGCACTTCCGGTTATGATGGGAATCAGCTTTGCGTATGTTCCAAGTATGCAGGCAATTGCGTCTGATTTTGACATTGCAACAATTCTGGGTGCACAGATTATCGGAGGTGTGGTTGCACTTCTGGTGGGATTGAATATTAAGAGAATCCGCAAATTCTTCCCGCCGCTGATTACAGGAACGGTCGTATTTTCTATCGGTCTTTCTCTGTATCCGACAGCAATTAACTATATGGCCGGAGGTGCGAGCAGCAAGACTTATGGATCATGGCAGAATTGGGTGGTTGCGATTATTACATTGATCATTGTAACAGCATTGAATCATTACGGAAAAGGGGTATGGAAACTGGCATCCATCCTGATCGGAATTATTGCAGGATATATCGTAGCGTTGTTCTTTGGAATGGTAGATTTTTCATCTGTGTCATCGGCAGCGTTCTTCCAGCTTCCGAAACCAATGCATTTTGGAATCAAGTTTGAACCATCTGCATGTGTTGCGATCGGAATTCTGTTTGCGATCAATGCAGTACAGGCAATTGGTGATTTTTCGGCAACAACAACAGGATCTATGGACCGTATGCCGACAGATGAAGAACTGACAGGTGGAATTGTAGGCTATGGAATCAGTAACATTTTCTGTGCGTTCTTTGGAGGACTTCCGACTGCAACATACAGCCAGAATGTAGGTATCGTATCAACAACAAAGGTCGTCAGCCGTGTGGTAATGGGGCTGGCAGCAGCAATATTACTGGCAGCAGGATTGATTCCGAAGTTTTCTTCTCTGCTTACGACAATTCCGTATTGTGTACTCGGCGGTGCGACAATCTCTGTATTTGCTTCGATTACAATGACGGGAATCAAACTGATCACGACAGAGCCAATGGATTTCCGTAATACAACAGTTGTAGGACTTGCAGTAGCAGTAGGAATGGGTGTGACACAGGCAAATGCTTCACTGGCACAGTTCCCGGAATGGATGACAACAATTTTCGGAAAATCTCCGGTTGTTCTTGCAACGATCGTAGCAATTGTGTTAAATTTAACCCTTCCAAAAGCAAAGAAAAAAGAGGAGAAATAATCCTTATATGATAATAAGTTATATAAATGGTGAATGGAAAGAGCCTGGCAGTTTATGCCAGGCTATTGGAATTTTTAAAGAAAATTTTCATAAGACGGTATCCGTTGTCGGCGGAGGCGGAAAGACGACAATGATACGCAGGCTTATGGATGAATGCCGGAATGCCGAAATTCCATGTGCGGTTTCTACAACAACTCATATACAAAAATGTGATGCTGGATATTTTCTGGGAAAACCTTCGGTGGAAATGTTCCGTCAGATTATGATAAAATATGGTGTTGTATGGATGGGAAGAGAGACAACAGATGGGAAGCTTGCATCTTTTCAAGAAGAATATCTAAAAGAGATCAGCCGTGAACCAGGTGTACTGCTTCTAGAGGCAGACGGAGCGAAGCGTCTGCCGGTTAAAACCCCTGCGGAACATGAGCCGGTGATCTGTGAGCAGACAGATATTGTTTTGAATGTATATGGGATGAGTGCGGTTGGAAAGAAGCTGAAAGAAGGTTGTTTCCGGGTGAAAGAGACCGGGAAGATTCTCGGAAAGACAGAAGAAGATATTCTGTGTCCGGAAGATATTGTCACACTTGCGGTAAGTCAGAGTGCGGGACGAAAATACGTGACGGATGATATGGAATATCAGGTGATACTGAATCAGGCAGATACTAAGGAGCAGAAAAAAATGGCAGTGGAACTTGCGGAAGAGATCGTAAAGCAGTTGTCAGACAGGCATGCAGATAGTATGGAATGCCCGGGGCAGATCCGCAGAGTGCATGTGGTATCGGATCTGATTCCGTTGAAAGAAAGATGGTAACTATGTCAGAAATGTATAAAAACAGAAAAAAAGTATTAATCAGAGGAGCCGGAGATCTGGCTACGGGTGTAGGAGTGGCACTTCACAGGGCAGGATTCCGGGTGATCATACGGAGATTGCAGTGCCGCTTACCGTCAGACGTGAAGTTGCAATGTCACGGGCAGTCTATGAAGGCAGGATAGAAGTAGAAGGAATAGAAGGAATTCTTGTGGAAAATTATCAGGAAGCCAGGAGGGTACTGGCAGCGGATAAGATTGCCGTAATCGTAGACCCGGAGGCAGAGATCCGGAGAGAATTCAGACCGGATGTACTTGTGGATGCAATTCTTGCAAAAAGAAATACAGGAACCAGTCGGGCAGATGCACCATATGTGATCGGTCTCGGACCGGGGTTTATAGCGGGAAAAGATGTCCATGCTGTCATAGAGACAATGCGTGGATTAACACTTGCGGATATCATCTATGACGGACAGCCGATTCCCAATACCGGCATTCCGGGATATGTGGGCGGCTATGCGCTGGAACGTCTGATCAGGGCGTCAGCAGCCGGACGGATGGAGCCGAAAGCACAGATCGGGGATGTCGTCCGAAAAGGACAACTTCTGGCTCTGACCGGAGGAAAACCGGTCTATTCTCAGTTGGACGGTGTGATCCGGGGGATGTTACAGGAAGGCGTGCAGGTAAAAAAGGGTCTGAAGATTGGAGATGTGGATCCGAGAAAGGACAAGAAATTGTGTTATCTGATCTCGGATAAGGCAAATGAGATTGGCAGTTCCGTGGTAAAGACAGTAGAAGCACGCCTGTCAGATAAAGATTATGCGATGATTCTCCTGGCAGCCGGAAAGTCAAGCCGATACGGGAACAATAAGCTGCTGGAGAAACTGGATGGAGGCAGATGTTCGAACATACCCTTCGTAAAATGCATGCATTTCCATTGTGTACACAGGTAGTGGTAACAAGATTTGAAGAGATAGAGAATGCGGCAAAAACACAGGGGATGCTGGTGGTACAGAATACGGAGCCGGATCTTGGAATCGCACATTCGCTGAAGTTAGGATTAAAGAGAGCATTAGATGAGAATCCGGGGTTAAAGGGGGCTATGTTCATCGTATGTGACCAGCCGGGATTGACAGCCGGGACATTTGCCCGTATGCTTGAGATGGGGAAGATGCATCCGGGAAAGATTGTATGTGCCGGATGGAAAGGAAGAACCGGGAATCCCGTATTATGGGATTCGTGCTTTTTCCGGGAGTTGTGCAGACTTTCCGGTGATAAAGGCGGAAAACAGATCATCTGTGCACATAAAGAAGATGTGGTGCTCTGTGAGACAGAAGAAGCAGAACTCCGGGATGTAGATGTACCGGAACAACTGATAAAATGGGAGAGAGATTATGGAGAATCAGGAAAATCAAGAGAAGAAACATAAACGGAGAGTCCGATATTCCGGAACACATCCGAGAAATTATAAAGAAAAATATAAAGAACTGAATCCGGAAAAGTATGCAGATACTATTTCAAAGGTGATCCAAAAGGCGGAACACCGGCAGGAATGCACATTTCCATCTGTGTACAGGAGATTTTTAGACTTTTTTGATATCCAGCCGGGACAGCAGGGACTGGATGCAACGCTTGGATATGGAGGGCATACCTCAAAGATGCTGGAAAAACTGCAGGGAGAGGGTCATATCTACGGACTGGATGTAGATCCGATCGAATCAGCAAAGACAAAGAAACGTCTGGAGGAAAAAGGATTTGGATCAGACATCCTGACAGTAAAGCTTGAGAACTTTGCTAATATTGACAAAGTAGCAAAAGAAGCCGGAAAATTTGATTTTGTACTGGCAGATCTTGGTGTGTCATCCATGCAGATCGATAATCCGGACCGGGGATTCACATTTAAAGCAGAAGGTCCTCTGGATCTGCGGATGAATCCGGAGAAAGGAATCAGTGCGGCAGAACGGCTGCATGACATTTCAAGAGAAGAACTTGCAGGGATGCTGGTTGAAAATGCAGATGAACCTTATGCAGAAGAGATTGCAGAAGCAGTTACGGAAAAGATCCGAAAAGGCGGAAAGATTGAAACAACAACGGGATTGCACCAGGTGATCGGAGAGGCACTTGCATTTATTCCGGAAAAAGAAAGAAAAGAAGCAATACGTAAGTCGAGCCAGCGGGTATTCCAGGCACTTCGTATTGATGTGAATCATGAATTTGAAGTATTGTATGATTTCCTGGATAAGCTGCCGGGTGTGCTAAAACCGGGAGGAAAAGTGGCAATCCTTACCTTCCATTCGGGGGAAGACCGTCTGGTAAAGAAATCATTCAAACAATGGAAAAAGGAGGCCTGTACAGTGAGATCGCAAAAGACGTCATCCGACCGTCCAAAGAAGAATGCTTCCGCAACAGCCGTGCGAAATGCACGAAAATGCGCTGGGCAATCAGGTCAGAAGAGTAAAGTACAGAAAAATAAAAAGCAGACACGGAATCAGACTTCTGCATGTAAAATCGATAAAAAAATGTGGCGGCTGCCAGTTCCAGAAGATGCCATACAAAGAACAGCTGAAAAGAAAACAGAAGCAGGAAGAAAAATTATTGGGCGGCTTTTGCAAAGTCAGTCCGATTATCGGTATGGAGCATCCATATTTTATAGAAATAAAGTACATGCGGTATTCGATCATGACAGAAAAGGAAATGTGATATCCGGCATCTATGCAGAAGGAACGCACCGTGTGATCGCAGTGGAAGAATGTCTGATCGAAGATAAGAAAAGTCAGGAGATCATCCGTACAATCCGTGAACTTCTGCCGTCTTTTAAGATTAAGACATATAATGAAGATACAGGATATGGACTTTTGAGACATGTATTGATCCGCAGAGGCTTTGAGACTGGTGAGATTATGGTCGTTCTGGTGCTTGGATCGCCAATTCTGCCATCAAAGAATAACTTTGTGAAGGCTTTGAGAAAAGTACATCCCGAGATTACGACCGTAGTACTGAATGTGAATAACAAGCAGACCAGTATGGTGCTGGGAGAAAAGGAAAAGCCGATCTACGGACCGGGATTTATTAAAGACAGATTATGCGGCTGTACGTTCCGTATTTCTCCAAAATCGTTCTATCAGGTGAATCCTGTACAGACGGAGATCCTTTATAATACAGCCATGGACTATGCGGAACTGACCGGAAAAGAGACGGTGATCGATGCGTACTGCGGAACCGGTACAATTGGTCTGATTGCAGCCAGAAATGCAAAGAGAGTCATTGGAGTAGAGCTGAACAAAGATGCGGTGAAAGATGCGAGAATCAACGCAAAAGAAAATGGCATCAAGAATGCGAGATCTATGCAGGTGATGCGGGAAGATTCATGGTAGATATGGCTTCGAAGAACCAAAAAGCAGATGTGGTATTCATGGATCCGCCGAGAGCCGGAAGTGATGAGAAGTTCCTTTCTTCTGTAATAAAGCTCGGGCCAAAGAGGGTTGTCTATGTGTCCTGTAATCCGGAGACACTGGCAAGAGATCTGAAATATTTGACGGGAAACGGATATCAGGCAATGAAGATCCAGCCGGTGGATAACTTCCCGTTCTGCGATCATATCGAGACGGTAGTAAAGCTTGTGAAAAAGAGATAGATAAAGGAGGAAAAATATATGGGACTTATCAAAGCAGCAACAGGCGCAGCAGGTGGAACACTGGCAGACCAGTGGAAAGAATTCTTCTACTCTGATTCATTAGACAATGACACGTTGATGGTACGCGGAAAAAAACGTATAGACAGGCGTTCATCGAACACAAAAGGACACGATAATGTGATCACGAACGGATCCGGAATTGCCGTGGCGGACGGGCAGTGTATGATGATCGTGGATCAAGGGAAGATTGTGGAAGTATGTGCGGAACCGGGAGAATACACATATGATATGTCTTCGGAACCAAGTGTTTTTTGCGGCAGTCTTGGAGAAGGGGTCAAGGCGACCTTTCAGACGATCGGGAAACGATTTACGTTCGGCGGAGATACGGCGAAAGATCAGAGAGTGTATTATTTTAATACCAAAGAAATTACGGACAATAAATTCGGCACGGCGAATCCGGTATGGTTCCGTGTGGTAGACAAAAGAATTAATCTTGATAAAGATATCGAGATCCGCTGTAACGGAATCTATTCGTTCCGTATCACAGATCCACTGTTATTCTATACAAGTCTCGGCGGAAATGTGACGGACTGCTATGAGAAAGACCAGATTGCTCCACAGTTAAAGACGGAATTCGTGAATGCCTGCAGCCGGCATTTGCGAAGATTGCAGAGCTTGAGATCCGCCCAAGTCAGATCCCGGCACATTCGATGGAAATCAGTGATGCGATGAATGAGATTCTGACGAAGAAATGGTCAGAACTCAGGGGAATCTCAGTTGTATCGGTTGCATTCAATCCGGTCACGATCAAGGATGAGGATGCAGAAGCGATCAAGCAGGCACAGAATACTGCTATGTATACAGATCCGAGTATGATGGCTGCAACGCTTGGCATGGCGCAGGCAGAGGCAATGAAGAGTGCGGCAGGTAATCCGAATGGAGCAATGATGGGCTTCATGGGTATGAATATGGCGTCCGGTATGAATGGCGGGGCGAATCTGCAGGGTCTTTATAACCAGGGGGCAGAGAAACGTCAGCAGGAAGAACAGGCAAGACAGATGGCTGTGCAGGAACAGTCTTCACAGCAGGCCGGAAGCTGGACTTGCAGTTGTGGCACTTTGAATGAAGGAAAGTTCTGTATGAATTGCGGAAATCCGAAGCCACAGGCACCGGAGAACTGGATCTGCAGCTGTGGAGCTGTAAATCATGGGAAATTCTGTACAAACTGCGGCAAACCATTTGCTTAAGAATTACGATTGGATGAGACTCAGATAAGGAGTATATATGTCTGCTATAAAAGAATATAAATGTCCGGCCTGTGGAGGAACGATGGAATTCGACAGCACTTCCCAGAAGATGAAATGTCCTTACTGTGATACAGAGATTTCGGTGGAAGAATATGAAGCACTGAATGAATCGCAGACGAGTGAGGACAAAAAAAGCGGACAGACGGAAAAAAGCACGAAAGAAAGCACTTTTGTTACATATATCTGTGAATCCTGTGGAGGAGAGATTACGGCCGATAAGACGACCGGAGCAACAACCTGTCCGTTCTGCGGGAACCGTGTTGTACTAAAAGGGCAGTTTGAAGGCGGATTAAAACCGGACTATGTCATTCCGTTTAAGCTGGATAAGAAAGCGGCAAAGGCGGCTTACCAGAAGCATCTGGAAGGAAAAGCTTTTGTACCGTCTGTTTTTAAAGAGGAAAATCATATTGATGAGATTGTAGGAATTTATGTACCATTCTGGCTGTTTGATATGGAGACAAATGCACTGGTTACTTATGATGCAGAACGATCAAGAGTATGGATGAGCGGTGATGTAGAATATACAGAACATGAATTCTTCAAGATTGAGCGTGGAGGAACGATGGCATTCGAGCATATTCCGGAAGACGGATCAAGGAAGATGGAAGATGATCTGATGGAATCTCTGGAACCATACGATTTCAAAGATGCTGTGCCGTTCAAAGATCCGTATCTGGCAGGTTATGTGGCAGAACGGTATGATGTGGAAGCAGATGAGTGTAAGAAACGGGCAAAAAAACGTGCAAAGGCAAGCATAAAGCGGGAACTTCGGGACACAGTGAAAGGCTATTCGATCGTAAAACCGGTTTCAGACAATGTGAAGATCCAAAAGGCATCTCAGAAATATGCACTGTATCCGGTGTGGATATTAAATACAACCTGGCGGGATCAAAAGTATGTATTTGCCATGAACGGACAGACGGGAAAGATGGTAGGAGATCTGCCGGCAGATAAAGGCGCATTCTGGAAGTATGTTGTATCCAGAGGACTGGTGATCGGAGTCATACTTTATGCACTGATGTGGCTGACGGTTCTGATATAAGAAAAGGAGAAAAGACATGAAACGAAAGAAAACAAGACGGTATATATCCGGTATGATCGTGGCAGTTCTCCTGTTTCTACTATGCGTAGTTCAGAATGTAAATGCAGAAGATGTACCGGCTGGCAGCGAACTGCCAAGGCTGGTAGATGATGCAGATATCCTAACAGACAGTGAAGAAAAAGAACTGAATCAGCAGTTGGATACAGTCAGCGAGGAGCAGGAGTGTGACGTGATCATAGTGACTGTGGATTCTCTGAATGGAAAGACCGTGGAAGAATATGCAGATGATTATTATGATGACAACGGCTATGGGTATGGAGAAAACGACAGTGGGATTCTGTTTCTGGTGGCAATGGATGACCGGGAATGGAATATATCTACAAGTGGAGATGCGATCACGGCGTTTACGGATGCCGGGCTTGTATACATGGAAGACCAGTTCGTACCAGATCTGAGTGACGGAGCGTATCTGGACGCATTTTCGAAATATACATCGTTGTGTGATGATTTTCTGACACAGGCGGAGAAAGAAGAGCCGTATGATACGGGGCACCTTCCGAAAAAGAAGGTATCACCATGGTGGATAGCAGGAGATCTGCTGATCGGCGCCATGATTGCATTTGTAATGGCAATGATCAAAAAACAAAACTCAAATCCGTAAAATCCAGGTAACGGCAGCCGAATATGAAAAGCGGGCAGCCTGGATCTGACGGTCAGGACGGATCACTTTGTGAACCGTGTCGTAACAACAAGAAAGATCGAACGGAAGCAGGAAAGCGGTGGAAGTTCTGTGCATACCGGATCTTCCGGTAAGAGTCATGGAGGCCGCAGCGGTAAGTTTTGATCAGGAACTCAGGTGAAGAACGGCCGATGGATAAGACGATTTTCAACGGAAGAATTTATGAGTGAATAAAATGGATATAAATAGACATTTTCTCTGGATTGTTGGTTTTATGATCTGAAAAAAAGAGCTATAGTTAAAGTATACAAGACAGAATATACTTGCGAAAAGGAGGAAGTGTTATGATTATTTGTATCGGAAGAGAATTTGGAAGCGGCGGTCATGAAATCGGAAAAATAATTGCAGAAAAACTGGGGATGGAATTATATGACAGGGATCTGATTGACAAGGCAGCAGAAAAGATTGTTGCAATGCCCAAAGAAGTTCTGGAAAAGGCGGATGAGAAAAAACATAATCCATGGCTGCATCAGGTGTGGTATGATGTGCCGAATCAGGAACTCAACGGAATGACAGCCAATGATACACTGCATCAGGCATACAGTTCTATTATCCGGGAGCTGGCAGAAAAAGCAAACTGTGTGTTTGTCGGACGTTGCGCAGATTACATACTGGAACAGGCAAACCTTGATCATATCAGCCTGTTTATAGCTGCACCGTTTGAGTGGCGTGTACAGAGAAAGATGGAACAGCTTTCCATAGACGAGAAAGCGGCAACTTCGCTGGTTAGAAAGAAAGACAAAGACAGAAAAGCATATTATGATTATTACACCGGAAGAAGCTGGGGCAGACCACATAATTATGATCTGTGTATTAATAGTTCTAGACTTGGAATTGAAGTGACAGCAGAAAAGCTGGTAGAGATGATCCGGGAACTGGAAAAAGCTATGTCTCCTGTTAATTTTGACCTATAAAAAAACTGCAATTGATAATATTGTTATAACGGTATTATCAATTGCAGTTTTTTATCTTTATTTACAGTTCTTTCCGTGAAGATAGAAAAATAAGCCGCCGATGATAAATCCACCGCCTATAATATTACCGATTGTAACAGGCAGAAGATTGACAAGAAAGAAATATTTCCAGTTCAAAGAAGCAATCTGACTTCCGGTGATGCCGTATAATTCCTTTGCTTTGGCAACATAATCCGCATTCATGGAAGCAAAGATTCCGGCCGGGATATAATACATATTTGCAACGCAGTGTTCGAAGCCGGATATAACGAATGCCATGATCGGGAAGAAGATGGCGAGGGATTTTCCGGCAATATCTTTTGCAGTAGGAGCCATCAATACTGCAGCGCATACCAGGATGTTACATAAAATTCCGGAGATCAGAGCAGGCAGAAAAGACAGGCTGACTTTTCCGAGAGCTACTTTTATTGTAAATGCACCGAGAGCACCATTGGTGTAATTATACTGTCCGGACAGATATACCAGATACGCGAGAGCAACTGCACCGACCATATTTCCGAAATATACAATTACCAGAGTACGGATGAGAGAAGCAACGCTGATCTTTCTCTTAATACATGCCATCGTCATCATACAATCTCCGGTGAACAATTCTCCTCCGATAAATACAATCATCATCAGACCTACCGGGAAGACGCATCCTGCAACCAGACGCGCAAGCCCTACATTTGAAATATCATGCATGGCAACATTACTGGACTGAGCACCGAGTGCGATGCAGACACCAGCCATGATTCCCATAAAGAATACTTTCTTTTTAGAAGTCGCAGCTTTTTTTACAGCACCGTTCATATTGGCCTGTACAACTTCCTGCGGAGTGTTAAACATTGAATCCATAATAACCCTTTCCTTTAGTAATAGTTTGATAAAAATATCACATAAAATATAACATGGATAACAAAGCAGGGGCAACCTGTAATCGCAATGTTTATGCTCTTTTTTACATACAGTATCGGAAAAATATGTTATAATCGATGAAAAACAGAGAAATTCAATTATCAAATCAGAAAAAGGAGAATTACGATGGCTCAGAATAGCTGTGAAAGCTGTACTTATTATACATACGATGAAGATTATGAAAGTTATATGTGCGATATCAATATGGATGAAGATGAATATATGCGTCTTATATCTGACCAGCATTATCAGTGTCCTTATTACCGGAATGGGGATGAGTATATGGTGGTGAGGAAGCAGATGTGATTGGGATTTAATTTAATTGGGATTTAATTTATTAACTGGGGAAGCAGTCTCTCAGTCCTTGAAGGAAACAATAGATAAGGCTTCTTGTTCAGGTTCCATACCATAAGAAACACTAAGAGAGTCAG
>ENA-OQAA01000533-OQAA01000533.1-human-gut-metagenome-genome-assembly--contig:-NODE-533-length-25567-cov-1.878931_pt1 | contig 25567 bp, 30 predicted proteins | sample MGYA00242489_ERZ504515 | MGnify/ENA primary metagenome ERZ504515 (study PRJEB26092, sample SAMD00036237) | human gut metagenome | host: Homo sapiens | study: EMG produced TPA metagenomics assembly of... | reverse complement strand
CTCATAGTTATGATTTTCTTATTTCATAGTTATGATATTTTTCATTCATAACTATGAAATTTCTTAGTGGAACTGGATCATGAAATCTACCAAGCTTTGCCCCTCCGGTAGATTTAGTTTTTTACGCAATCGATAGCGCGCCGCCTCGATACCACGTACGGAAAGATTTTGCATACGAGCCATATCCTTAGTTGGCATATTCAAACGTAATAAAGCGCATAATCGTAAATCGCCCGGAGTCAAATCGGGATACCGCTCTTTTAGATTCGTAAAGAACTTTTCGTGGATACGATCGAAATTAGTCTGGAAAATGGCCCATTCATCCTCGCCTGATATATTCTCTTCGATCATGCGGATGAGCTTATCGAAGAATCGTTTCGTATAACTTCCCGATAATTGTTGAGCTTGTATTTCCTTTTTTAGACCTTCAAGGAAATCATTATGAGAGATAACAGACAAAGTAGCACTGGCTAATTCCTTACTCTTATAAGTAAGGTCATTTTCTAATTTTTCATTCTCTAGCTTGACAATTAATTGCTCTTGCGCCCTCAATTGCTCTTCTTGCAATCTCTTTTGCTCCTCGTTAACTTTTTTCTCACGCATGACAATCCACATCGTATACATTCTCACTAATACGACCAGTATACATAAAAACAAAGCAAAATAGATGATCAGCGCCCACCAAGAGCTATAAAATGGACGTTCGATCTTGAATGGATAAGACAGAGAAGATAGCTCTTTTCCTCGATCGTCTTTCACAACCGCATGTAACACAAAATTACCATACGGTAAATTAGAATAAGTCCGTTGAAAATTACTGGTGCCTTCTATCCATTCATTATCAAACCCGTCCAGTTTATAATAGATCAGGAAACGGCGCCCCGTAAAATCCGGATACGAAAACTTAAAAAGAATCGTATTATAGCTATAACTCAATACGGACGCACCGGCTTCCGGTGCGTCCGCTCCCTTGCAAGGAGCGGAGCGAACTCATTTTCATGCCGATTATAGGCCCTTACCTGCGACAAACTTAATGGAACTCGAGTCGTATCCACATAATTCCGGTATCTGTCATAACGAGCGATCCCCCCGTTTAGACAAAAATAAGACGTCCCGTCGGAAGCCACAATAAATATTTCCCCTATCCTCTATGGTCGGATTATCAAACAAAGTAAAAGGAATACGCTGTTTTAACTGGAATCGCCCAGACTCATATCCTAACAATACATATTCCGAATTCCGGATAAACCAATATAAATCATTATTCAAGGAAACAACTCGATAGGTATCGCTTAACTCGGGAAAATCCTCATTCAACAAATCATAAGGAACGATCTTTCCAGTCAAATCCTCATAAGTATAAAACTTACTCCCATCCGAGAAAACAATACGTCCGCGTAATTTCATTACATTAATCGTACCACTCTCATTACCTCCCTCCAGTTTTCCGATATACTCCATCTCTTTCACGCTCCTCAAATCCTCATTCAAGCGAAGACGATAGATACCTTTATACATATGGCTAGCCCATATATTGCCGGTAGGGTCAACCTCAAACGTTTGATCAAATTAGAGAATCCTTCTACATTATGGCTAAATTTCCAACGATTAGTAACCATATCCCGGGTGAAAACACTGAGTGGACGGTAAGACATCTGGAGTAAAACTTCCTTTCCATGGATAATTGTCTTACGTAATGCGGTACCCCCTCCATTGGGCCCCGGTATCTGAGTAGCTTTTCGGCCCTCTAGCTGTAAGGTACCTGTATTATGTCCGGCAATCAGTTGATTTCCGACATCGGAGATATACCATGTCTGTTCTTGAGTACCGGGAATCAAGGTTGGATAACTATCATTCTCAGATAACGCATAAAGACCTTGGTTCGTAGCTAAATAAACAATACCCTTCTCTATCACCATATCATGCACCATACCAATCTGGGCCTCAAGCGGTTCATAAAAATAGATCGGAGAATTTACATGTATCTGCGCGATACCATTATCCAATGTAACCCATAAATTATCCGAATTATCAGCAAATACTCTCAATACCGTATTATTAATCAAGCCATTCTCCCGGTTGATATGCCACAAAGTTTCCCCCTGCTTATTAATCGCTACAACCCCATTAGAAATCGTACCCACAATAAAAGTAGAATCTTTCATCATGACTCCCCGGTTTGCGATCCCTTCCTTTAATATCTCATTGGCTGGTGTATTCCACACAGACAATTTTTTACGCACCTCATCATAGATAAAACATCCACTACGAGCCGAGACCAATAATAGCTGATGATCAAATGGCAAGACCGAAACCACATCATCCTCCAAAACCTTTTTCGATAGTAACTCTGTAAACTGGCCGTCATCCATTCGACAAAAGCTTCCTCCCTCCATGAACTGAACGTATAGATGATCGTCTAATGTGAAAATATACAATGGAGATAGGTCGGATACACCTTTTCTTACTTTTTCCCCGTCATAAATAAAAAAGCTCCGGAATGATTGAAAATAAATCTCACCCTTATATTCATTAATCGTCCAGAACTCATCATTATTAAGATAGACGTTCATCTCAGACGAACTGAGTGAATGATAAATCAGATCATTCTCATCATCCATCTCAAAATACCCGAACTCCTCGAAAGAGCCGACATAAATACGTCCGTCCTTCGATATATACAAAGCACGGACACCTAGATTATTCGGTAATTTCACAAGATCCCAGTGAATACCGTCAAAAACCAAAAGCCCCCGGTTATTACCAATATACATCTTTCCTCCCGGACCTTGGGAGACGGCCCAATTCTGGTTTCCCGCTTTGTAATCACTTACGGAATAATTGATGATTTTAGGAATATAGGTACCTTCGCATTCCCCGTTATACAAAATAACAAGGCAATAACGCAACAAATCAACATACGAACCAACGTCCTCTTAAGTATCTCCTTCACTATATAGTACAGAATGTTATGTACCACAAAAGTAAATAAAAAAACATCACGTTACACCCTACTTCTTATAAACTCTTACATAATCAATCTCGAACACATGTGGAAAAAGAGAATCATCAATACCCTTTTGGCCTCCCCAATTCCCACCGATCGCCAGATTCAGCAAGATATGAAAGCGTTTATCGTAAGGCCAAACCTCATAGCCTGTCCCCTCGTTCTTAAATGTAAAGTATAATTGATCATCTACATAAAGCCGGTACTCATCTTCCTCCCATTCCAAGGCGTACACGTGAAACGCTTTATAACAATCCGGACACGCAATTTTAGCATTTTTTTGAGTTCCGATCGCATGATATATTTTTCCGTATGCGAAGAACCTACGATCGTGTCGGGATCATAGCCCACATTTTCCATAATATCTATTTCCCCGCTTTTTGGCCAATCCCCGTATTCCCAATCCGTTGGAAGCATCCAGATGGCCGGCCATGTCCCTCGTCCAGTCGGGAGTTTCGCCCGAATCTCAACGTCCGTACAACCAATCCCCTTTTCCTTTCGTAATCAGGCGAGCGATGTATATGAACGACCTTCCATCGGTTCTTTCAAGGCCGTAATCCTCAACACCCCATCCGAGACCCAAGCGTTCTCCTTTCTGCCGGATGTATAATATTGAGCCTCGTTATTTCCCCATTGATATACATTACCTTCCGTATCATAAGACCATTTCGTAGAATCAGGAAATCCCGTATAGTCAAACTCCTCACTCCATATCAATTTCCACCCGCCTTTATCCATGGGTGCAGACAAATCGACATCACTAGCATTCGCCAGACTGCTCAAGAAAACACGATATAGGATAAAACTAAACAAAAGAAATGAACGTGACATAACAATATAGATTTAAATCAGAATTTCCACAAATGTATAAAAAATAAATAAAAGTGTAGATAAAAAACACATCGCAAGGTTATCCCCGCAATTATACTGCGAATACCACAGGAGATATACTTCAGGTGGCAGAGAAGATATACTTCATTGCCAAAGTAAGTACTACCTCATTTTTCCCTAGGGATTTATCGGATAAGCTATCTATACGGGAAAATGCCACAAAATAAAAAAGGGATGCCAAAATTGACATCCCTCTCTCTGGATTGTTGAGTTGTCTCACGAGGATTCGAACCTCGACAGACAGAACCAAAAACTGTAGTGCTACCATTACACCATGAGACAATCCGATTGCTTTACTAAAGCGATGCAAAGGTAAGAATAAAATCTTACCTTGCAAATTTTTTGATTATTTTTTTACTTTGCGATCAACAAATAATAATTTTTCTTACCTCTTTGAACCAATAAATACTTATCGTCAAGCAGTGAAGAACAGTCGATTACAGTATCAACCTCCGCTAATTTCTCTTTGTTAAAACTTACGCCACCACTTTGTACCAATTTACGCATCTCACCTTTTGAAGGGAAGATAGCGGCTTTTTCAGTACACAAATCAACAGCCTTGATTCCTGCGGCCAATTCATCACGGGAGATATCGAAATGAGGAACACCCTCGAATACGGCTAGTAATGTGTCCTCATCCAATTTCAACAAAGCCTCGTGCGTGGAGTTACCAAACAAGATATTGGAAGCCTCGACAGCGGCTCATAATCTTCCAAAGAGTGAACCATAACAGTCACTTCTTTCGCCAAACGTTTCTGCAACGGACGCAAATGAGGAGCGGCCTCTTGCTCCGCCTCCAAAGCGGCGATCTCTTCTTGGCTCAAGTCCGTGAAGATCTTGATATACTTGGCGGCGTCAGCGTCGCTTACGTTCAACCAGAATTGATAGAATTTATACGGAGAAGTATAGCGACGATCCAACCAGATATTACCGGATTCCGTCTTTCCGAACTTACCACCGTCAGCCTTCGTGATCAACGGGCAAGTCAAGGCATAAGCCTCCCCTCCCAACGTACGACGGATCAATTCCGTTCCAGTCGTGATATTACCCCACTGATCGGTACCACCCATCTGTAGGCGGCAACCCTCATGCTCATACAAATACAAATAATCGTAGCCTTGTAGCAATTGATAAGAAAACTCGGTGAAAGACATACCTACACTAGATTCGCGGCTCAAACGTTTCTTCACTGAATCCTTAGCCATCATGTAGTTCACGGTAATATGCTTACCGATATCACGGATAAAATTCAAGAAAGAATAACCCTTCATCCAGTCATAGTTGTTCACCAACTTAGCGGCATTAGGAGCCTCGGAGTCAAAATCAAGGAACTTAGCCAATTGTTTCTTATGCAATCCTGATTGTTGACGAAGAGTAGCCTCGTCCAGCAAATTACGCTCGGCAGACTTCATAGACGGGTCACCGATCATACCGGTAGCGCCACCCACTAAAGCGATAGGACGATGACCGGCACGTTGGAAATGCTTCAGCATCATCACACTTACTAAGTGTCCGATATGCAAAGAGTCTGCCGTTGGGTCGATCCCCACATAGGCCGATGTCAACTCTTTCTGCAATTGCTCTTCCGTCCCGGGCATCATATCAGCGATCATGCCCCTCCATCTTAATTCTTCTACAAAATTCATCGTATTAATTTATATCGTATTACATTAATATATTTGTCACTTTATCTCATACGAGGCAAAGGTACGACTTTTTAATTGAGAATCGAAAATTGATAATTGATAATTATCCGTTTAGGTGGAAGATAGAAACGTTTTTAGCGATTTGAATCCGCAGCTTTTCTTCCGGAATATCCAACGCTTCCGCTACATTTTGGTAGACCCCGCGGATATCAATCGATTTATCATCGGTCTCCAAGAAAAGGAAATCAGGCCATGCGGCACGCAAAGCCGATGGATTAAAACGATCTCCAAAAGAGAGATAAAACCCCAAGCGAACCAATTGGGAGGCAAGTTCACCATTACCTCGAAAGCCATGGATAATCCAAGGCATCTCCGGTTTCACGGCCTTTTTACAGGCAATGAGATCCGCCCACGCTTTTACGCAATGGATGATTAATGGCTTATGTGTTTCCTCCGCTAAATTGGCTTGTGCCAGAAACACCTCTTTTTGCAAATCCATTGGAGATTCGGCCAGCGTATCAAGTCCAGCCTCTCCGATCGCCACGACTTCCGGACCGGAGGCCAAGCCCCTAAGTCCATCCATCTGTTCCTTTACATTATATATATACCACGGATGGATACCATAGGAACGAATAACCGTATCAAGAAGTGGACCCGGCTGCATATCACCCATTGGACTCACGATCCTATTTATAATCGCGATATCCTCCTTATGGAAAGGCATCTGATGCGTATGTATATCATAATAACCCATGGCGTTACGGAACCGGATCATAACCGCTCCCACCCCAAGGATGGCAACGAAGTATTCGTTTAACCGCAAGATACAATCCTTTCACAGGGCCATATTTCTTCAAGGCTTGCACCGCATATTCGGAACAAGTGGGCGTATACCTGCATGAAGCCGGTGTCATAGGAGAGATACAATATTTATAGAAATAAACCGGCAATAAGAGTAATGTGGTAAAAAAGCGTCTCATTATTCTTTATCCCGAAGGATATGGATCGCTTTCTTCATTGCCTTTTCCATCGTAGCGTACGGATGGATCTCTTTATCGAGGTACAGGAATGCGATTAACATGCCCTTATTCTTCGCTTCCAACGGTTCCAGTAAATCATATTTACGAACCCGGTAAGCCTCACGTACCTGTCGTTTGATCAAGTTACGTTTTACGGCTCTCTTAAATCTTTTCTTCGGTACACTCACTAAGAAGGAAGCACGGGCTGCATCTCTTCCTCCATCGGTAAATAAACGACCCGCAGTGGAAACGCCACGAACGATTGTCCTTTTTCGAATAATAGGTCAATGTAACGTTTCCACGACAGGCGTTCTTCTTTTGAAAGGGTATACCTTTTTGTCGTCATTATTTTTTACCGTCTTGCTGTTTTTTCAGATATAAATCCAAAGCAGCAGTCATAGAAGGGGCTTCCACCGTGGGAGCCTCAACGTCCAAACGCAGACCCGCATCTTTAACAGCCTTTGCCGTAGTAGGGCCAAAGCAGCCGATCTTTATATCGTCTTGCTTGAAATCCGGGAAGTTCTTCAATAAGGAAGAGATACCCGACGGACTAAAGAAAACCAACATATCATAATCGAATTTCTCGTCCTTCGCGAAATCATTGCTCACCGTACGGAACATCACCGCTTTCGTATAGTTGATTTTCTTCGCATCTAACAAAGCGAATAGATCATCTTTATGTACATCGGAAACAGGTACTAGGTATTTCTCCTTCGCATGTTTGGCGATAACAGTCACCAAATCATCTGCCTTACCGGTCTGACCATAAAAAATCTTACGTTTTCTATAAACGATATACTTCTGGAGATAAACAGCGATCGCCTCTGTCATACAGAAATACTTCATCGTTTCCGGGATAGCCACACGCAATTCCTCGCATAAATGAAAGAAATGATCGATAGCCGTACGAGCCGTAAAAATAACGGCGGTATGATCCAAAACCGAGATTCGTTGCTGCCTGAACTCCTTGGAAGATAAAGGTTCAACCTTGATGAACGGGCGGAAATCTATTTCCACACCGTATTTTTCTGCAATATCGAAATATGGTGATTTCTCCGATGCAGGCTTCGGTTGTGATACCAATAATTTTTTAATATTCAATGCCATAGAGTACTTGACTCGATAAAGTTATACAAATAAATAATGCCTTCATACAGAAAAACTAAAGGCAATATTTCTTGGCCGCAAAGGTACAAACTAATATATAAAAAACTGCTATTTTTCCTGTGAAATATCCGTATGGTCTTATAAATTATCACAAAACGACACAGAATATAGAAAAATACAAACAACAAAACAGGAATCTGTATACTGCTCCCCACGAATACCAACCAAAGTGCCGGAATGTATAAACAAATCCCCCACGCTCCTATAATAGCGTTATAATTAGTCTTCCAAAACTTGTATTTCGGAGCGTCCGTAAAAAACAACCCCCCAATAAATAATAGAAACAGCGCTTACACCAATAAAACAGTATCAATACCATCATTATCAACCCAATAGATATCAACACCGTATTTTCTAGCAAATGGTTGAAATACCCATATGCCCTAGCGATAGCAAAAAGGCAAACGCTACAAAGAAACAAGGCTTGAAACGTCATGAAATTCCGGAAGAGCCATTCGCTCCCCCTCGTTACCTCAAATAAATTTTGACGTTCTTTCACATATACCACATCACGCATCATCTTCAGGAATAAACGATAATTGGTACGGAACACCAACGCAAAACACATAAATAAGACGAACAAAAGGCTAAAGACCACATCGTCCACCAATTGTCCGTCCCACAAACGAATCCCTACATATCCTTCAAATGTACCCATGTGCCGCTATTATCGGCACAAAGGTACATAATTATTTCAATAAAGCGCTTCCTTAATAATCTCTCCTACCGTAGGATGCGGGAACACAAACGACTTTAACTCATCCGATTTCATCCCCTTCTCAATAGCGATTCCGGCGATCACGATCAACTCCGAGGCCGGATTACCCAACATATGGGCACCGATCAACGTCTCATCCTCCGACAAGATCAACTTACAAACACCATTCCCCATCTCATTCTCCGCGACAAAACGCCCAGAGAATGCCATCGGTATTTTTTTCACGGTATACGAAATACCTTCTGCCTGCAACTCCTCCTCTGTCTTCCCGACACCGGCGATCTCCGGATTCGTATAAACGACAGCCGGAATAGCCTTATAACTCATCGGGCGCAATTTGCCCAAGAGATGATCCACGGCCACCTCCGCCTCGCTAACTGCCGTATGCGCCAGTAAGGAAAAGCGGTAATATCACCGCAAGCATATACATTTGGCAGGGAAGTCTGCATGTACTCATTCACCTTCACCCCATTACGAAAAGTCTCCGGAGCCAGTGTCTCCAAGCCAAAACCTTTCGTAACCGGACGACGCCCTACACTCAAAAGGACCTTATCGCCATGCAACGTGAATGTCTCCCCGTCTTTCTCTACAGAAACCTCGGTTCCATGCACCCCGGTCACTTTATAACTTAGATAGAACTTAATCCCCCGTTTAGCGTATTCCGCTTGCAACATTTCGGACAGCTCACGATCCATCGGGCCTAATATCTTATCCAACATCTCCACGACATGTACCTCTACCCCAAGGCTATTGAAGAAAGAAGCGAACTCCATACCGATCACGCCTCCACCGATTATCACCAAAGAGGCCGGAAGCTCCTTCGATTGCAACGCCTCCCGGCTCGTCCAATATTCCGTCTCCGCCAATCCGGGTATAGGAGGAATTACCGTTTCTGATCCCGTACAGATCAAAAGGTTCGCAGCCTCGTATAGCTCTTCTCCGGCGGCGATCGTAATCGTCCCGTCGGCCGCACGCCCTTGGATACAAGCTTCCGCCGTAACCATCACCACGCCATGCTCCGTCATTTTCATACGGATACCGGCTGTCAGCTTTTTCACGACCTTATTCTTACGGGCGATGATTTTCGGGAGATCAAAAGAAGGATTCTCCGCTTTCACCGCATACTTGGAAGCATGCTTGATATTATCATACGTCTTAGCGGAATAAAGAAGCGTCTTTGTCGGCACACATCCCTCATTCAAACAAACCCCGCCCAATGCGTTTTTCTCAAAAAGAATCGTGGAAAGCCCACCCTGCGCCGCTCTCTCCGCGGCAGTATAACCGGCAGGACCTCCACCGATTATAGCGACATCGTATTTCATACTATTAGATCTATTTAAGTTGTATATTAGGATTAATCTTTCTCAGCTGTTTGATAAAATCAGCCCGGTTGGTCGGAGATATGAGCATCCAAGGTTTCCCATTGCTCCATATGATCAGCCGATCCAACGAAAGGGCGTAGCTGGACACCGGCATCACGGTAGATTCCAACGCCTCTATATCAGCGATAGCGATCTTCTTCTCCGGGAAAATACTACAATGCGCTATCAACATATCATCTTCCGTTATCCGATAATACGTATTAAAGAAAACATGAAGCACCCCCAACGCAGCGATCATCATACCCACTATAGCCGATATATTGGTACGCAAAAACGCAGCCACGCAACCGATTACCACCATGATAATCACCAAATGATACCACCATCCCACTTTTGATTTATATTCTCTTTCCATTTTCCGAAATTTGCCGCAAGTTAACGAAAAACGTCAAACAAAAAGAAAATTGCCCAATCTTTCCCATAAAAGAAAATACGCTGTCACTTCTCAGCAACAGCGTATCCACTTAAACCGGTTAATACAAATCATAAGATTGTAGTCGCCTTTTTATTTTAATTCTTCCAATACCGTATAGGATTGTAATACGTTATTCTTATCATATTGTTCCGTACGCACTAAGCCTACATTCGGGCTGTACCACTCATAGCCATACCCAGTGATTGTCTCCTTTGATTTAGGGGAACGTGTAGCGATATTATATTTTACCTTAGCGCAATCGAACGTACCGGCAGGAGTTGTTATGCTTTCCGTTTTAATAAACTCACGGTCCTTAATGGCCATATCCTTACGATTCTTCCGGTTCTTCTTATCGTAGATCTTTACGGAAGCCTCGTCGAAATACACGTTATTCTTATCGAAATTAGCCGCATACGGATTTGGGTAATTTATAAAGTTCTCCGTGATATCCACATTCGTATTCATTTCCGATACCACTCCCGGATAAGAGAGCGTCTCTTTCGAGTCGAGGAAAAATTCTCCATTCTGGCAGTATGCTTGATATCTCCTTTGTTCACGATCGTACCGGAGGGATTAGTATATACGTAGTCCGCTTCCACCTCTTGGCCGGAAGGCAATGTTTCCACCTCATCCACTTGATAACTCATAACAGATTGTAAGTTTCCCTTTGCGTCATATCCTTTACGGACCCATACCGTTCCCTCTGTTTGCGGAAAGAAGAACGTACAATCTTGCGCCATCGCTCCTCCCGCGATCAATGAGATTAAAGCCGTGTATAATATTTTCACCTTCATAATTTTGACGTTTAATTAATTCACTACTAAATACATGCCGGATATCCAATGCTTTGTTAGAACAGAGTGAACCCCCAAATGTTCAGAAGGTAAAAATTAAAAATAGCCAAAATATCGTAAGGCAGCGGTTATCATCCACTATCAATGGATACCGAATATAGCATCTTTTACGACGATAGAATCATTTACATCGTACCTATTATATAAAGTCCCTTCCATCTTTCCCTCAATATATGGCATCATGGACGATTCATGGTAACGAACACTATCCACATAGACCTTAAACGGTTTTTTTAAAGGACAATATTCCACCTTATTTAGTGAATCCGTTATCCGGATATAAGACGTTATCTCCTCTTGTGTCCGAATCCCCTTCTCTATATTATATTCTCCTTCTTGTAATGGGAGCAATACCACCTTCATCGCATAACGGCTTGAATGTTCGCGATCCAGTGGAATCGTCCAATGCGAACATCTCAAGACTCCCATTCTCCCCTCCTTACTTCCGAATAAAATCCAGCATCTATATATCTCCATGAAGCCGACTTATTCCTAATAGAAATATCCTGTCCGTTTACCGCCCCCTCAAAATATCCCAGATAATAGGGTGTTTCTTTAGGTGTATCCTCTATTATCTCTTCTTTCTCGCAAGAGATAAAACGCCAACTGCAAAAGAAATAGTGAAAAATAAATTAGGTATCTCATAACGCATATATTTTAGAAGTAAGAACACTTATATTCAGAGCTATTTCCAAAGATACAAACTTTATCCGGATTTCAAAACTAAAAAGACGTAGAATTGAAGTTCTATAAACCAAATACACACAAATCACTTCCTACATATGTACGAACCTCTTTACTATACAAGTTTCCATATATTATATTATCAGTTACATTTTTCTTAGATAAATTCAATCCCCAATGATATCTAAACATTAACCTATTCTCGCCTTCCTTAAACAATGGGGATGATACTATTACGGGGTAGTTAATCTCATAGACTAAACCGGACGGTATATTTTGTAACTGATCCGATTTTCCCTTCGACAATATGAAACTAGGAGGCATTATACTAGAACTCATTCGCATAGATTTTTCGTATATCATAATCACTCCTCCCGGATAAAACAGCTTATCCTTATCCGATATATTCTTAAATCGCAAGCTTACCCTTACAGTATCACCCATCAAAACAGTGTCTCGATCAGTTGCAATCACAAGGCTCATATTTTCTACGATATTCCCATCCGGCAATAATTTATCTTGTTCTTTCTCAAACATCAATGACTCCGAATAATGCCATTGTCCACTGTCCTTGCTTCTTTTAAGAACAAAATTATAGAAACTTTTAGCGGCCAAATCTCCATTTTTTGCTGAGATGAACCTAAATGATTTTGACAATTCCTGTATAGTATCCCTATCCTCTCCATCCATACCTTTCTCCCAAGAAGACGAGCTACAATAAGGTATCCCATTCTCATCTATCAAAAATGTTATAAAAAAATGGGTATCCTCATAATTAATCTCCGATAACTTCTCACAAATCAAATCCGCATATTTACCGGACGATCTCATCAAAACTGGTGGGACACCCCACCATGTCACTAGATGATTTTCCATCCATCTCCCATACCTATCGTAATATTCTTTATCACAATCAGAAGAAGTGTCTTGAGCAAATGCAGTTACACTGATAGACAACATCATCCATAAACATCCTATTTTCAACATCTTGATAACATTTTTTCGTCAATACTAGAAATGGAATCGTACCCCCGCATCAAAAGTCAAACGAAATAAGCCAGAGTAATCTCCTTTATCGTAAGAGACATTCTCTTGCTTGGGTAAGGAACCTCCTACATAACCGATATTCAAGCCCACTCCCACATGCTTTGACAAAAGATATTCTGCGCCTAATGAGAAATTATATCCTACACCGGATAAGGACTCGCTTATCCCCCTCGCCGATTCCCGGTAACTAAAATATCCTATACCTATTTTCTCTTCCACGATCCATCGGTTTATGATTTGTTTCATCACAAATTGAGGAGCGACATAAGTAAGCCCCACGTTAATATCTATTCCCGAATAAATATAAGACGATTTATATCCCGAATACAATAAGCCAGCACCGAAACCGCTCCTTGATATCCAATCATACCCAACTTGCCAATCCAATCCGTTTTTAGGATGGCCAGACCCACCCGGTGGCAAATAAAATTTACTGGTCACAAAAGCGTAACCTATATTCGCATAAATCGTGTTATGCTCAAATGAAGACTTCTCCACGACAGCCTCTTCCTCCAAATCCAACGCTTTCGATAGAGGAGCGGCCCGAAACGCCACCGTGTCCGACACTAAAAGCATACTACCGGCTATCTGATGGCAACTACTACCCAATAATGAAGGTTTCCGATGGTCTGTCAACGCCAATGCGTTACCTCCCGCTTTTGCCGTTTCTTGTTTCGCCAACCAAACAACCTGATCATAATTACATTTAGTAGACACTCCGTTATCCACTACAGAAACATTGCCGATCCTCTCTGCCGAGCAGGAACAGCCTCCCCCAGCTCATACAAACGAACCTTATCCGCAGTTACGCTTGCCGGGTAACTTTTAGAGATATTTGTAATGACTTTGGGCGCACATCCCGTCATTAAAAACAGAAAAGAGACTAATAAGACAGACAAACATTTAATCATTTTCATTTTTCATTTATAAGTTCAACATCCACTTTTTGAAAATATTACATCTCCCAAATATCCGAAGGTAAACATATAACGAGTTTAGCGATGAAAAATTATCCACTATGTACCAAACATACTATTTGCTTAACGATCTCCATCTATTTAACATATAAAATGATATTACTCCTATTTATCACCTTCAATAAAGAATAATATAAATTCATTTCCTTAAAGCACATATTTTAAAAAGAAATAAAGGTGCATTTCACAATACACCTTTAACAATTCTATTTGATTAGATAAAATACTTATACACCTTACCATACTATAAATGGATAAGCTTCATCACTTACTAAGTGATAATCCCATTTTAAATTCGTAGTTCATTTGGAAACGAGTCATTCTCAAGCCATCAGATTGAACAAAACCCTTAAATGAATACTCTAAAACCGGATCATATAAAAATAGTTCATTATTCTCTTTTGACCATTTCCCCTCAGATAATAAACAAGAATATCCATCTAATAAATAATATATTTTATAACAAAAATCCAAATCTAAAAATTAGAGATACAAATCCATTTCTATATGTCCCTAATGGCAAAGGTTGAATTTCAATATTTTTTTTATCTTTAGATTCTAAACTATAAGTACGTACACTTTCACATCTATCTTTAAAATCTAACAAATAAGAGAAAGAATCATCCGCATCATTTTCATAGAAAAATAGTTCATTTTTCCATAAATGAAAAACCTTTCCTAACGATTAGATTCGAATGATTAATCTCTTCCAAAACAATATTAGCTCCACTTGGGATATCTTGCAAATAATACATATTTCCTTCTTTATGAAAAATCCATAAGAAGGAAATATATTTTGTACAAGTTCCGAGGTTCCAACAGAGAGTAAAATGTAATATCTATTATCCTTTAATAAGTTCAAGTCGCAAGAAACCAATACATTTGATAATTGATTCCACTTTGATTGATTTCCAAGTGAGTATGTTTGAGAAAATAAACTTCCCGAACATATCAGAAATAACACAATAAACTTACATCTCAAATTTTTCATCTAAATTTCATCATTTTAGGTAAAGAATAACTACTAGGATATGATTGCCAAAAAATTTAATTTTAAAGCGGTTCTCACTTGCCCAATTGCATCTTGAATTCGGCCTGCACTAAAATATACTCCTGCAGAATATCTATAAGCTACACTTTCTGTGAATTTAGAGAGACAATTTTCCATTAATATATTGTGATGATAAGCATGTATTAACTCATGTCCTACAACAGCCCTAAAATCCACAATATTTCCACCAGCAAATTTAGGTGATATATGAAGCTCACTCTTCCCTCCAGAAAAACGATCTAAATATCCTGCAACATTAGCTCCTGTCTTTTTATTCACATAGGTTTCATCTGTTATCATACCATATTTACGCCCAGTTTTCGTAGTAATCTTCTCTATTCCCATATCTCCTTTTTGTATGTCAAATTCTTCCAAAATCCGAGTATTCAAATTTTCATCATTAAATTCAGCTGCTAGACTTGAGTTATAATTTTCTGCTATCTTAGCATGATTAACCCCAATCACAAATTCTGAAGTTTTCGATCCAATTCCAAAAATTATATCCATTAGCCATATCCGTAAAGCCACGAATTAATCCACCAGTAAAGCCACTAAAAGCACCAGCCAAACCTCCTCCTATTAGACCAGCTTTCAAACCACCACCAAAGCCCGCACCCGATAGCCAAGCGTTTCCTGAACAGCCAACAAAACCTCCACTAAAGCCACTAGCCATTCCAGTTAAACCTCCAGAAATAAAACCTCCTGCGGTTAATGATCCTGCCACTGCTCCTCCAGCCCAAGCTCCTGCAGCACCAGAAGCAGCTCCTACAAATAATCCTTTAAACATATCACCTGCTAATCCCCAGCCACTTTTTTCACTAGAAACCATAGCACTCCCCATACCAATCCAGCCACCAATAATAGCCGCTGCCAAAATAAGGCTTTCCCCGTTAGGGTCCGTATAAGCCAACGGATTATTCAACGCATACGTATAGCCATTGAACGACTGCGTGAACTCCGGCGCTTGCACGATCGGATCCGGGCTTAAGAAGCGGCCCAGCAAAGGATCGTACAATCGGGCATTCATATTGATCAGTCCGAACATATCCAAATGCTCATGACCCGTAAAGCCACGGTCAAATTTGAATGTCGGTAAGTTCACGTAATTGCTCCAGTTTGAAGCATCACGCCTACGTCCCCAAGCATCAAAGTTCAAACGTTGGACCTCATTACCGGAAGTATTCGTTATCAACCAAGGAGAACCTAGATGGTCATTATGGAAATAATACATCCCCGCATCAGACGAGCCTTCCGTATAGACCGCCGCAATCTGCCTCCGGCGTAAATGTAATAATTTTTTCTGCGTTATAGAACCTTTTTTGTATCTCTTCATAAGGACCACTGTAATATTTCGTGAACACTGATGAGTTATTCTCTTTGTATAGACTCTTGATACGTGTATTCTCGCCGTTATAAGTTAACGTATAGACTTTATTTCCTTCCGTTAGTTGAATGGGCATGCGGACACTATTATATGTCACTAATAAATCTGAGTTATTAAATTCTGCTGCCCCATTAAAGTTTACACTTTTTACCGCATGAGGATGATTAGAGTCATATTGATAACTTCCAACGTTGACTTTAGAAGTGATATTACCGTTTGCACTATAAGTCACACCTGTAGTCAACCGATTCATATCATCATAAGTAAAACTCTCTGATAAAGACTTATACAGATCCTTTCTCTCTCTGATATTTTGATGAGTATCAATACTTGGATAACTGATGTTCAAAAGAGTAGAAGATCCCTTCTTTGCTTGAATAGAAGTCGGCATTCCAACCGCATTGTACACATAACTTCTTGTATACTATTGCCTAACGTGGATGATAAGAGTTGCCCTTTTGCATTTTCATTGCCCTTCTGCCATACCGTAGTATTACTAGACAGCCAAATCATTTTATATAGATCCCCATTTACATATTCGTATTTGATAGACTTAGAATTTGGGTATGTCATAGTTTCCAACTGTCCTTTATCATTATAGGTATAGGAGAATTTAAACGATTTGCTATCTACGGTTTCCGTCTTAGATGACAATCGGCCATAAGTCCCGTAACCATATTCCGTTTTCACACCGCCATAAATAACAGATTTCACTTGATTCTTATAGGTAGGATCATAAACATACGAGAAAGATTCGGTACCTCTTTTATAGGTTTGTAGTCGCCCGCTATTCTCATAGATATATTCTTCCGCCTGTCCCCTAGCATCCGTTTGTTTTTTCAGATTTCCCCAACCATCATAACTACAAAGTATTGTACCCGCATTAGGATCTATCAATTTTGTACGTCGTCCTAATAGGTCGTATTCCATCGTGGAAGTTGTGGAACCACACACAATTTTAGTTGGATTTCCGGATGGTCCGTATGTATAAGTAATAGTACCTCCCGGATCTGTTACACGTTTTAATTTGCCTGCCAAATCCGTTTCACGGATAGTTGTATATCCTTTAGTTCCATCATTAATTGTCGTTTGATTTCCTGAATAACTATACGAAATTGTACCTAGAGGAGTAATTTGCTTACTGATCCTTCCAAAACTATCATATTGGCTAGCATGATATTGAATAGAAGAAGCACCAGAATAATAAGGTTCAGACACTTGAGTAGTTCGTCCCAATGCATCGTAGGTAGTAACCATATAGACCTCTTTACCTAAAAAATTCTTATAACTCGATTGTATTTCACGCCCTAAGGCATCATACCAAATTTTCATCACTTGACCATCTCCCATTGTTTCTGTTCGAAGTATAACCGAATGATTCGGACTGTTATTGGTCCATGCCCAATTAATCATAGCGGTATTTCCCGTAGCAGATTTTTGGGATTTAGTCTTTATCTTTCCAAAACCGTCATACGTATAAGTATAAACATCTCCACTTATATCTGTTTGAGAAACCAACAATCCTGTAATTGCATCATACGTAGAAGATTCTATTTGTCCCAATACATTGGTATATGTTTTTAAGAAACGGCCATTATCGTACGCATACGATTCAATTCTAGAAATACTACCTACCGTTTTTGTTTTTGATGTAACATTTCCAAATCCATCATACTGAAAAGTTACTACTGTTTTATAAGCAGATTGGTTCGGTTCTACTGTCTGCGTTTTCAACAAGCCATTCGCATCATACGCATAGTCTACAGTATTTGTTTGAGAACTACCATTCACGGTGCTTACACTCACACTACGAGTCAGTAATCCTAACAACCAATTCGCCGTATTATTACTATATGTATTCGTTACTTTCTGAATATCTCCATTTCCGTAAGTAGCTGTTTGTGTCAATACATTTCCATAGGCATCATAAGAGTAGCTAGTCGTTACCGACTGAGTCAGTTTATTAGCTGCCGGTTCATAAGACTGTTCTTTCACTGATGTAGGATGGAAAGCAAATGAACCGAGAAATCCGTAGATTTCACTAAGGTATTCACATAATCCACTTGAGTTAACTTACGATTTGTTGGGACATAAACTTTCTCTACACTTTTCGTAGCCGCTTGATAATAATCACCTGAAAATTCTTGGGTAACAGTAGTTTTATAGATGTACCCAAATCATTCATGATCGTTTTAGCAAATCCCAAGAAACCACGTCCTCGCTTACAGACCTTTGCGTTCTCATAATTATAGGATATGCTATTAGTTCCACCAATACCATTGCTTGTACTTACATTTGAGACTAGTTTAAAAGGAGCAGTAAAAGATAAGCAATCGTATCCTGCAACAGTAGATGAACCACCACTCGATACTGTTTTCGTATAGATAGAGGTATCCGCCATTTTTTTATATGTAACAGTTGTTATATTACCATGAGAATCAGTTGTCGATTTTAACAAATTAGAAAAATCCGCATTGGGCATATATAATTGATAACCATTCCATGAGAAAGGAGCAGATACGACTAAAAACCCCAACTTTCCATCAGCTCGTGTGTCTAATGGATAAAAATTCCATTTATCTGAACCATAAGTATTAACACTCGAATATTCCTTGAAATTACGTCCACTATCATATCCCAAGTAACATTTAAGTGGAGTTGTACTACTACCTGAAACTTTATCAACAGCAAAGAAATCATCACATCCATCGCCATTCAAATCACAAACGAATATATCCTTTGAATAAGTAGTAAACTTTTTAGGAAAAGAATAACTCTCAAATCCAGCTCCTGTAGATAATAAAGTCTGCCAATTACTCCATTCTGTGTTATTCCATCCGGTTAATAACATATCTATTTTACGGTCACCATTAAAATCACCAAAACTAATTATATGATTTTTATTAGGAAGCGTACCGGTACGGTCTTGTACCACAGAACCAAAGCCATTATTATAATAATGCTCATAGCCATTCTCTTTTAAGTTCATAACCTCAGCCAGACCATCGCCATTAAAATCCCAGACCTCAACCCGATCCCAGTTCGTTTTCCCATTGATAATTCCTGATTTTATAGTATTAAATGCTATTAGGTTCCCTGCAGAAAAGCCAGACATACAAATTTTAAAATCATGTAATCCAGCACTTTTACTGGTATAATAGACAAATAAATCCATAGCACCATCTCCATTAAAGTCAGCCACTCTCACTCCGTGCGGACGAGACTCGGTCGTCACACTTGGCCCTGCTATAAAACCATTACCTGTTCCATAATATACGAAATAATTCTGATAAGTAACAGATGCAACCGCAATATCTCCATTTGAGGGCACAAGAGAATCTGACAGGCTTGAATTATCATTTAAGTTTGATTGATCATTCTCAAAAGTCAGAACAGAACCGTCTTGATTTTCATTTGAAGATATAGAATCGGACATTACACTTCGGCTAATAGTTTCCCGTCGAGCGATAAAATCAGTAATACCATCTCCATTAAAATCACCCGGAATAATCTCTTTAAAATCAGCAGGTAAAGATCCGGTACCAGAATAAGTAAATCTATTACCATTGGAATCAGCTAAAAATAATCGCCAGCCTGTCCAAGTTGCGTCAGGCGTAGGCGATGCGATAAAATCGGTTCTTCCGTCCCCATTAAAATCACCCAAAGATATATATGACTTATTTACATAATTCGCCGCATACGTAGACTGATCATAAACTACTTGTGTTTGTTTGAAGTCTGTATTCTTATACCAACTAAACGTAAGGGGTTTTAGTGTCTCGTTATTAGTTCCCGTAACCGTTATTTTTGATAGTAAATACGTATAATCATTCCCATCATAATTATATGACAGATTATATTTACGAAACAAAGAAGTGCCATAATAGACACCAATCTCACTTAACAATTTACTTTCCTTAAACTTACTTCCTGCTATATAATTTAAATTAACATCATAATTACGAGCCGTATATGTAAACTTTACAGAACAATAAGGAGTACGGCTAGCACTTCCCGTATAATCGATTTGTTTCAGTCTAATTTCTCCACTGCTTTCATTTTTTATCATATGTATATGTATAGTAATTACCAACACGATCTCTCACTTTATTAACCATCCAAAAAGAGACTTGGTTATTATTTGGAGACTGCGCACATAACCTTGAATCAGCAGTATTTCCATATTCTAAAATTAAACCCTCTCTCGTTCTTACCTCAAAATGCGCAGAAGATGTATTTGCTGATATAATATTTATCTTCGAATAAGGATTTATCTCTGTCCGGTATTCGCCTGTAAGACTATTATACATCAAACGATTACCATCTAGCTATATTTATCCGTACTATTAAATTCTATATCATTAATAGCGCCGTCGTGAAAAATAGTCTTACTAACACGAGTAATCGAAGATAGAGCCGATACAGAAAAACCTTTTCCCATTATTCCATCACCCGAAAAGCTATTATACACTATAGAAATATTTGGCTGTAAACCCGCTGTTCCAGGGGGAAGATCTATCGGTATATTATACGTTGCATTTCCTATTGGCCCTATATCAAAAGAACCTGACACATTCGATGTGTTCTAGGCCAAACCATGTAAATACAAAACGAATGAAAATAATATATATATGTGTCTTTTCATCACATTCACTATAAAGTTGTTGAACTAATTATTTGCTCATAAAAGATCAAAGCCTCACTCTTTATCTATTACGATAGTCTCCTCTTGAAAGGTACTAGTAGCAGAAGAAAAAGAAGATGTTACCGAACTAAACCTTCGTGTAGTCCTATTCCCGGAAGCGTCATAAATATAATTGAAAATTATCTGTTGAGATAACTGCATATTTAAGACACCTCCTGACTTCACCTCAAAAGGCCCATTAATCGTCACTTCTGCTGGTGCAGAAAGAGATAGATTTCCACTACTTGCCACAGTCACGTTTTGTATCGCAAGTGTAGTACATCCTAAAATAGACATCCCAGAAGAGACAGTCTGGTTAGTAAAAGTATTCATGCAAGATCTCGTATCAACTCCTTGTGACAACAAGGATGAATACAGGCAAATAAGCATTACTAAAATTAAATATATTTTTTTGATCTCATATAAACTACAGACTTATATATTTTTTAAGAATATCCGCTTTCTTCCCATCCACAAAAAGAGTATAAATAAAACGTTCCATAACCAAGTTCCGAACGGCTTACTTCTACCACATTACTACTTCCATTATCCAACTTAATAACTTTCACGGGTTTACCTGTGACATCAAATATCTGTAGACTAGCAGACACAAACGTCGCCGGTAAGGTATAAGAGACAGAAGCACCTTCCCTATTATATAATTTTGCGCTATCCACAGCACTTATATTACTTGTGGAAGTCGTGCTCGAACGTAATTGAGATTGTACCTCCGGCGATAGTAGAGCTTGCAAATTATCAATCACCTCATTCTGTTGTTGGATCGTTTGTTGCATCTCCTTGATACTTTCTACGATAAGCGGAATAAAACCTATATAATCTATAGACATCATCCCGTTTTCATCCGTTTGTACAAGTTCGGGTAATACCTTTTGTATGTCTTGAGCCAAAAAACCAATTCGTTTACGACTAGCCTCCGCTGCCTCTCTTCGATCTATCTCTGCTTGGATTTGTTTGTCTCTATTTATCTTTGCGATAGTAGCGGCATCCATAATCTCCTCTGAATCGGAGGAACTTCCCGATATCCCATTATCCAATGTGGCAGAGAACTTAGACTCATCCTGCTCCCTATTCTCCTCAAGTGTAGAGAGGTTGTATGAATAAGAGACCCCATTCACTTGCTCTAAAAGAGCTAATGGATTTTGCAGCGACTCTACATTTTCCTTCAAGCGAGCGTCTGAAGTTATATTCACTCCATTCACACGAAGATTCGTATTGAACACGAAATTAGTATTACTAGCCGGATTGTAATACGCCACGACATTGTTAGCATAACCATTTGTAGTCATATAAATACCCAATTTCCCATGCAGCCAAAGTTGATCCGTATCCGTGGTTCCATATTCTCCAGCAAACACATTCCAACCTTGATTCGCATATTGTCCAAAATCACCAAATGTTAATTTCGAACCTGCGCGTGCATCCCCTATCCGACCATATATCTGCATTGAGGTTACATTTCCTAAATCCTCATTATTGTCTTTTAAAAGGCCTGCTTGTACTCGTCCATTTGAAAGAACCCGGAGTTGAGCATTTGCGTTTACTACTAAACTAATTAAAATTAAGAAAGAAAAAAGTCTTGTTGTTTTCATATAAGTTGTTCTAAAATATAAATAGATAAACATTCAAATAATACTTCTAAGGAACCCAGTACCATATCCAAACAATTGCGTAAAAGAGGCTATTACGGATAGCGATCCTACACGTAAATCACATTTATTGCGGAACATTGCGTCTACAAACAATAAAAGGGCATAAATAATAAGAGGCACCAGAAACAAGCGGCAAAAGAATGAGCCGATAACCAATAGACAGACTGAAAACGTGAATAATGCCGGTAAGCAATGTACCAGCTTCAATGAGCCGGGATGTTTCCGGTTCAACGCGATCCGGGCCTCCCCCGAATGACGTACCTGACGGAAGAACTGCGTGAGATCCGTCCGCCTTTTATGATAAACCCATGCCGAAGGAAATAGCCGGGTCCGATAACCAGCCTCCATGATCCGTATGCTAAAATCAATGTCCTCACCATATCGCATGCCGGAAAAACCGCCCAGACGCTCATATACATCCCGCCTTATTCCCATATTAAAACTACGGGGATAAAATTTATCCAACTTTTTCTTCCCGCCGCGGATACCACCGGTCGTCAGGAATGAGGTCATGGCGTAATTGATCGCCTTCTGGATCGGGGAAAACGAGGCATGCGCCTTATCCGGACCACCGAACGCATCCACCGGATAATGATTCAACGAGTCGTGTATATGCTCAAGCCACGTGGAGGGTAGTACCACGTCAGAATCCAGTATGAGCAGATACTCGCCACGCGCTTGCCTAGCGCCATGATTACGCGCCATACCCGGGCCGGAGTTCGTGATCACACAATAATGGAGGTCCAACCGCTCTTGGTATCGCCTTACGATCTCTTTCGCCGGTATCGTAGAGCCATCCTCCACCACGATAACCTCAAAATGGACATAGGTTTGCTTGCAAAGGCTTGATAACAGATCATCAAGCTCATCCGGCCTGTTATAAACAGGAATTATAATGGAATATAAACGCATATCTTTTGTATAAAAAAGATTGAGGATACCCTCTACAGACGGTATCACTCAATCTTATCAAAAAACTATAGCTTCAATAGAAATAAATATTATTGTACCAATAGCATACGTTTCGTTGAGATCAACTGTCCGTCTACTACCAAAGAATACATATACATACCTGCGACACCTAGATCAGAAAAGCTTACCATTATACTACCTTCTCCCCGGGTAGCGATATCGAATTTCTTAACTTGAGTTCCTTGCAAATTGCAAATAGAGATAAAAGCAGAACGTGCGGATGTAGGGATCGTAAAGGATATATTCGTGGTAGAATTAAACGGATTCGGCGTATTTTGATTCATTACCGCATTCGAGAGCAAAGACTTACTCGTCAAATTCTTGTTATTCTGCAAATCAGACAAATTAGCTTTTTCATCCAATTGCAATTCCAGTTGTTGGATAGTAGCGTCCAATTCTTTTACAGCCTGTACTAAAACGGGTATAACAGCCGTGTAATCCACCAAGCTATCACCTGTGGAACTTAACGTCACAATCTCTGGCATAACCTCAGCTACCTCCTGTGCCAAGAAACCAAAAGCTTTAGAAGGTACGGCTTCTGCTGATCTCAATTGCGATGTCTCACTTTTCCAATTGTAAGATACCGGTTTTAACCCCAATATGGTTCCTAATCCACTATTTAAGGGAGTGATATTGGTTTTCAACCGAGCATCCGAAGATTGATAAACCCCCTTTACTTCTATATAATTATACTGGGAGCTTTCTGAATCATAGAAAACGACCTTTCCTCCTGTTCCTGAGATACGAGGATTAGCGACCGCAACTTTTAATTTCAAGAATGTACCCGGATAATCACTCCCGTTATAATACAATTTTTGTCCCCACGTTTGTATATTCGTGTACTGGGCTTGGACACTAAACGATACGAATAGGCATAGTATGCCTAATAAAGATACAGATCTTTTCATGATTTAAAGATTTAAGTTGATAATATCTATTTTAACACATCAAAATATCCAACCAAATAATTATTTCCTTTTGATATAAATATCTTATAATCACCATTCAGCAAAAAATCTATAGAAATAGGATATTCTATCTCAGAAGAAACAGTTATGATGTCATTATAAAGTACATTTCCTTTTATATTTATAATTTTCACATTAAGTCCATCCAATAATTTATTAGAATGGATGTAAATATTATTTTCATCTATTGATAATGTAGGAGAAGATATTATAGAACGATCTTCCTCTTCTTCCCAAGATTGTTCAGTATCCTTCACTCTATTCGGATACACAACTGAAGAAACAAACATCAGAAATACTAATCCCAATATAAAACTTCTCTTTTCATTATCTATTTTTATAAACAAAAATAGTCTCTATGAGAAATCTATAAGCAAAATAGGATTTACTTCTTATTTACTTTTTGTTTACAGCGATTAAGTTATTATAAATCAGCGATAAATTTAATCCATCATTCTGCGGTACCTTCTTGTTCCATGAATCTTTTTATAGAGACGAATCCGGGATGCTGTTATTGCAGGAGTCGAGCGTCCAACTAACCTTGCAATGTCCTTCACGGGCATGGATATTTTTATCAAATAACAAATATGGAGTTCTAACTCTGAGATTTGCGGGTATAAAGCATATAATTGAGCGGTGAAATTTGAATAGGTTGTATCAATCTCTTTTCTCAACTCCTTCCAATCCTTATTCTGAATTTCCGTATCAGTATTATTACTTGTTTCATGAAATAACCGATAGACTTCGGATTTTCGAAAAGCTATTTCAAGCAAACTTTTTTCATTTTGAGAAGTAAGAATCTTTCGGTTTGATAGTTCTAATAATTCCTTTTGAGATTGCACAAGTTGCTTTTTAAAATTATCTCTTTGACACTCCGATTGCTGCAAAAGTTCCTCTAGATATGAAATTTTCTTATTATTATATTCAATACAATCCAAACTTTCCGCATATTGATTCTCTTTCAATAGACGTATTTTTTTCTCCTTTTCAATCGCTGCTTTTTTCTTCTTTTCTAACACATATATATAACA
>ENA-OQAA01000532-OQAA01000532.1-human-gut-metagenome-genome-assembly--contig:-NODE-532-length-25615-cov-2.348399_pt1 | contig 25615 bp, 31 predicted proteins | sample MGYA00242489_ERZ504515 | MGnify/ENA primary metagenome ERZ504515 (study PRJEB26092, sample SAMD00036237) | human gut metagenome | host: Homo sapiens | study: EMG produced TPA metagenomics assembly of... | reverse complement strand
CCCGAAGGCCTCTATCGTAGCGCAAGAGCCGTTCTCTCCCCCCAATCCATATGCTTTGGCATGATTATAGTGACGGAGCGGAAAAGATATTGCATTTGGCTCGTATATAAGTTCTTATCCATCGGAATCGTGAAAATATTCTCTCCGGACGATTCATTAAATACAGAAAAATTATCCGCATAGTTCGGAGATAAGCTATAGTTTAAGTCCGTTATTGAATCACAGTACGCCACAACCGTTTGCCAAGCGTTCAACTTCCTCTCGCCTACCCTAAAATAGATTTCCCGTCCATTCGGACGCAGACCATCCGTCCAGTCGTTATCCGTAAACACTTCTGCGTTTAAGGCCAACTTCGCCAATAAAAAATAAACAACCGGTCTCGTAATCCTTCCATAATAATCGCCGGGCGAATTACTATGCGCCGTACTCAATAACAAAAGGGATTCTTGTAATTCTTTTACAACAAAATCAAAGACCTCTTTCCGGTCACTCTGCCGCACGTCTTTCACCGGAATGGAAGAAGAAACGATAAGAGGGACACGGCCAAACATATCGACTAAATAATAATAATACATCGCACGCAAGGCACGAACCTCCGCCTCATACCGATCTAAATCGTTATAATCCGTTTTTTGCCGCAACTCGCCTAATATCTCTAAAGATTGATTGCTTAATACGATTACTTTATACAGATATTCCCAAGTAGCTTGGATAGCGTCACTATTCGTTCCCCACTTATGCAAGAAGAGACCTTGCCAGAAACCACCGTCATACCAGTCGCCGCCACGAGTCGGGAGCATGGCCTCGTCAGTCGTAAAGGTATTCAAGTCGTAGACACCCCGGTACGTTCCTTGCAATCCTTGGCTATCGCTATAACCTCCGATATAATTATATAAGGAAGCAACCGTATTCAGATAGACATTCTGAGGGGTATCGTACGCATCCTCCGGATAAAGCTGATCACGAGGGTCCTCTTTCAGATAGCCATCGCACGACGATAACATCAAACCCGCAAATATATAGGATAAAATAGAAAGCTTTCTCATACGAACACCTTTTTAAAAATTAAAACTCAACCCCATCGTATAGGAACGAACCACCGGATAAGATCGCTTATCGTCTATACCTAACGTATTATTTACGATAGAGCTATTTATCATCGGAGTCAATCCCGAATAACCTGTAATTGTCGCCAAATTATTTACGGAAACCGAAAGCCGTACGTTTCTTACATATTTCCTTAAATTACCCAGAGGCACGTTCCAACCCAACGTCAAATAATCAAAATTGATATAATCCCCTTTCTCCAACCAATAATCCGTAGCCGTCTGATCTTGAATATTCAGGGATGGAGCTTCTCGCAACACGTTATAATCCGGGAATATATCCATATTCATATAAGTTAGCGATGTTCCATTATAAATCTTATGCCCAAAGGCTCCGTTAATCTGTACTGATAGATCGAATTGTTTATACCGGAAACTGATATTAGAGCCTAAAAGTGTTTTCGGCATGGCTTGTCCCGCAATATAACGATCCTCACCATCCTCCAAACTCACCCCGTTTCCATTCAAGTCCTCAATCTCATACTTATAGCCGCCATTCCCATCGGAAACCAAACCTGTACATTTCGGTAAATAAAAAACACCCAAAGGCTGTCCGACCATTTGATAAACGATATGATTATATCCATGGAACCAGCCCCATTTAAATCCGAGATGCTAGTATATTCCGGGGCGGACATATATTCCCCTTTATAGTAACCGCTCAAGGAGAGCAATTTATTCCGTTGGAAAGTTACGTTTACGTTTATATTCAATTCCATATCTTTCGTACGCAAGGGCGTGACGCCAATACCAATTCCACGCCACTATTTCGCATCGATCCCAGATTCGCCAACATTTTATTATAAGCGAAAGGCGGAACGCTTACATCGTATAAATACAACATATCATCCGTCTTGGAATTATAATAATCTACGGCAAGAATAAAACGATTGTCGAAAAACCCGGCATCGATACCGGCATTGAACGTACGTTTTACCTCCCATTTCAAGTCCGGATTCGCATTACGGATCGTACCCAAGGTAACGGTGGGCGCACCATTTACGGAAACAACCCCATTAGGCTTCATCAATCGCAAAGAATTGTAAGAATCGATCGCGTCTTGATTACCGGAAAGGCCATATCCCAAACGAATCTTTAAATTCCTTACCCACGAGATACCTTCCATAAACTCCTCTTCGGTCAACACCCAAGCGACAGAAGCCGAAGGGAAAAATCCCCATTTATTATTGGCCCCCACTTTCGAGGAGGCATCCGCTCGAGCATTCACGGTAGCGATATACTTTCCATCATAAATATAATTCACACGTCCAAGGAAAGATGCTAGATGAGGAGCCTCATAGTAAGAACCGGTCCCCTCCCATAAAACGTACCGCACCTGCCTGTAAATTATCATAACCAAAACGATCGGTACTGAAATTCGTCGCAGTCGTATAAAAACCTCTCGTTATCATTTTCTGAGCTTCCGCCAATCCCAATACATTTAGTTGATGCAAACCAAAGTCTTTTTTATAGGCCAACATGAAATCTCCCAATAAAGATTCTGTTTTCCGCTCCCCCCGATAAGCCTGCCCATGCGCCCAAACCGAAGTAGGGAGGTATTGGGCGTTATCTATTACATTATAAGTATACGAACCGAAAGCCGTAAACATTAAATGCTTACTCAAGTTAAAAACCAGTTTTAAGTGCGTATTTATATGAGCATTCGAATCATCATCCTTCACCTCCAACCAAGCCAAAGGATTCGTGATCTGGCTAGCGTTGGTTATTTGATCCCAGCTACCCGTCTCCATATTCTTATGATTCGGAAATGTCGGGTTGAAAGTAGCGGCGGAATAGAACATCTTCTGTACATCATTTAAATAAGCATTTTTCAGCAAGGAACCAAATATGCCTAAATCAAAGACCAGAAGATCATTGAACGCATGCTGCGTAATATTCAACTTGGTCGTAAAATTACGTGAGTTCGTATTTCGGATAACCCCTTCCCTTTCCACAAATCCCAAGGAGGCACGATAACTGGAAGTCTCCGAACCACCCCCAAAAGCGATATGATGATTCTGCACCAACCCTAACCGGGTGATCTCATCCTGAAAGTCCGTATTATTCCCTAAATCTAAAATACCGATATTACGTTCCTCCGCCAGTTTCCGGAAACCATTCGCCGATAACATATCCAAACTTTTATAAGCCGCCTCCACACCGAAACTCCCATCATAACTGATACTAAAAGCTCCCTGCCCGCCCTTTCTTAGTCGTTACCTCGATAACACCGGAAGCACCACGAGAACCATATTGAGCAGTCTCAGAGGCATCTTCAAGATCGTGAAGTTCTCGATATCCGCCGGATAGATCGAGCTAAGCAAATTAAGATCGGCAAAAACCCCATCAATAATCACCAACGGATCATTACCTCCCGTTAAGGAAGTTGTACCCCGGACCCGGACGGCAGCCAAGGCAGCGGCGCTATTTCCTCCAACCGGGATACTAACGCCGGACACCCTTCCCCGAAGAGCGTCCAAGGGTGTAGAGATCAATCCCTCATTCATTCCCCCTTCATTCACCCGGTTTACAGAACCGGATAAAGTACTGCGATTGCCCGTAGCATATCCGACAGTGATCAACTCATCTATCAAATTGGAGTCCGACAAGAGAGGCTTGATCGTATCCGGCAGAAGCGGCAGCTCCTGACCGTAGCCGTAAGAGAAAGACAAGCCCCGCACAGAAACAAAAACAGGACTTTTCGGATATATATAAGAACTTTCATAAGTACGTTGGATTTAAGATTAATAACCCATGTAAATAAAACTTCCCTCGGTTAAGTTTTGTTCGCACCCAAGATACAACATTTCCTCAAGATCTTAAAAATAAAAGCGTACCAAGTTGTCAAGAAGCCTCGACAAGGCTTTAGCGATATTTAATAATGTCCCTCAAAAATATATACGGAAATATTTCTTTATTCCGTAATAGATTGTACCTTTGCCATCGTTAAAAAACATAGCGTATTATTAAGTAATAACATACTAAAACTTATTTATTATGTCAAAAGTAACAGTTGTTGGTGCCGGAAATGTAGGCGCTACTTGCGCAAATGTCTTGCCTTCAATGAAGTGGCAGACGAAGTTGTAATGCTAGACGTAAAGGAAGGCGTATCCGAAGGTAAAGCGATGGATATGATGCAGACCGCTCAATTGCTAGGTTTCGATACTAAGGTTGTAGGTTGCACAAACGATTATGAGAAGACAGCTAACTCTGACGTTGTAGTTATCACTTCTGGTATTCCTCGTAAACCGGGTATGACTCGCGAAGACTGATCGGTGTTAACGCTGGTATCGTTAAGAGCGTAGCTCAAAACATCTTGAAATACTCTCCGAATGCAATCTTGGTAGTTATCTCTAACCCGATGGATACAATGACTTATTTGTCATTGAAGTCTTTAGGCTTGCCGAAGAACCGTATCATCGGTATGGGTGGTGCTTTGGATAGCTCTCGTTTCAAATATTTCTTATCTCAGGCTCTAGGCTGTAACGCTAACGAGGTTGAGGGTATGGTAATCGGTGGTCACGGTGACACTACAATGATTCCGTTGGCTCGCTTGGCTACTTACAAAGGTATCCCTGTTAGCAAATTGTTAAGCGCAGAGAAATTGCAAGAGGTTGTTGCTTCCACAATGGTTGGTGGCGCTACATTAACTAAATTGTTAGGTACTTCTGCTTGGTATGCACCGGGTGCTGCTGGAGCATTTGTTGTTGAGTCTATCATTCACAACCAAGGTAAGATGGTTCCTTGCTCTGTTTACTTGGAAGGTGAGTACGGTGAATCTGATCTTTGCATCGGTGTTCCTGTTATCCTTGGCAAGAACGGTATCGAGAAGATCGTTGAGTTGGAATTGACAGCTGAAGAGAAAGAGTTGTTCGCTAAGAGCGCTGCCGCTGTTCATAAGACTAACGAGGCTTTGAAAAGAAGTGGGTGCACTTTAATTTGAATTTCTATTAAAGCGATAAAAGAGGCTGATCCTTCGGGGTTGGCCTCTTTCTTTTATGTGGATACGGACAGTTACGACGGAACGAAGATAATATTCGTATTTTTCAATCTTTGAAGATACATACGTATCTCCATTGATTTATTTCAAAAGATCACGGTAAAGCATTTATGACAAAAGTACAGTTTTTGTTTGAATATGAAAAGCCTTCACTAGTTCAATACGAGCTTCACTAAGTTTATTCGTTTCATCCTAAACCGGTAATTACTGCTTCAACTTTCCAGCCTCATTTAATACTTTCAGGAAGTTGCTCCAAGCTTTCTTTATCTTTTGCATGTTTTCGTCCCTTTCCTCTTGGTTCCTTACCTCATTTTGTAGAACATCTACAACAGGATATCCATCATATAAATAATATCTCTGATAATCCCCTAATAAGACTGGGGCATTATAGATAACGGAACTTATCGAAGAGATACTGCCTACCGTGAAGTGACCGTTTCCAGCTATCCGGAATTCAACCTTCTCATTGCCTCGCACGTCTTGCTTGATAGAAATATTCTTCTCGAAAACGATTTCTTTTGTAACTGAATTAAAAGATTTGATATCATCCGGGACTTTGATCACTTGTCCGGTAGTAGCCGTATCAAAATTTTCCTCATCATTATCGCAAGCGCAATAACCGATGAGAAATACAGACATGATAAGATATAATAAAAATGACTTTTTCATATTAAACCTCCTTTATTGGATTTCATTGCGTGTTGTCTTATTAGTAAGACACTTAAAAAGAGACAAATGCTGCACGTTTACCATTATTTAACAAACATTATTAACCAAACCGTCCTTCCATTATATAAAAAAAGCCGGAGGAAATGATTTCCTTCGGCTTTTACCTATCGTTTGTTATTGGTATTTATTTGAGAATACCTAATTTAGACTCACCAACGAAATCTATAATATGTTGGATCTCCTTACTCATCGGAACCTGATCCTTTATCATTAACAAGGCATCCGTAAGGCTGCTGTTCCTTGGAAGATGATCCGGTACGCATGACTGATGTGCTTGATAACCTTTTCACTGAATCCCTCATGAGACATGATGAAAGAGTTCACGCCATAATACGTGGTAGGCTCTTGAGCCGCTACGATAAAAGGAGGTATATCCTTACGGAAACGACAGCCGGTTTGAATCATCGCCCAAGCCCCAACCGGGATCCTTGGCTCATCAATACATTGCCTCCAAAGATCACATAATCTTCCAAGATACAATTTCCGGAAATCTTACTACCATAGCCGAATACACTACGGTTTCCGATCTGCGTATCATGAGAAACATGTACCCCCTCATGCAAGAAATTACCATTACCGATACTAGTACGTCCTTCCGCTGTCGAGGAACGGTTAATCACCACATTCTCACGAATCACGTTGTCATCTCCGATTACGGCAATCGTATCACCTCCCTTATAAAAGAAATCCTGAGCTCAGCAGCGATAACAGCTCCGTTAAATACACGGTTGCGATTTCCCATGCGTGTACCGCTCATCAAGCTGGCATGAGGCATGATCTCGCAATCATCCCCGATCTCCACGTTCTTATCAATGTACGCAAAAGGATGAATCGTAACGTTCTTCCCGATCTTTGCGCTTGAATCTACATATGCTAATGGACTAATCATAACTTTACTACATTTAAAGGTTATTATTCTCTACCACCACCGATGGCACTGTATAAACTGACAACCGCTTGCATACGTTGCACATTGTCGGACACTTCCGTCAACTGAGCGCTCAAGAGGCTCTGCTGTGCGGAAAGGATTTCCAAATAAGTAGATTGAGCCGACTGGAACAAGGCGCTGGTATAAGCCACCGCTTTCTCTAGCTGCTCGATCTGCGCTCTATCTTGGACAAGCTTCTTGCTCGTGGCATCATACTGATGTAAAGCATCACTCACCTCCTTACCTGCTTCCAGAATTGTCTGCTGATAATTCATTTGAGCGATCTTCTCTTCTGCCTTCGATACCTTCAAGTTAGCGACCAACTTACCATTGTTGAAGATCGGTTGGGCCAACGAAGCCAAAGCTTGAAACATAAATTGGCCCGGATTGGCGACAGAGATGCCTGAACCATTCGTCCAGCCTGCTGTCGCCGTGATATTCAATCCCGGATAAAAAGCGGCACGGGCTTTGTTCGTCGTATAATAGGCACTAGCAAGTGTCATCTCCGCGATCTTCACGTCCGGACGATTCTCTAACAATTGCAAAGGCACACCCACCATGATATCCTCCGGCATTACTTGTTCCTCCAAAGTACCCCGATCAATCTGTTGAGGGCCTTAGCCAATAACACGGACAATGAGTTTCCACGCTACGCACCTGGCTCTCCAACTCGATCAACGAGCCGGAAACCTGATGGTAAGCGGCACGCATTTGCGTCACGGCAGCCTCGGTAGCCATACCCGCTATCTTCATAGCCTCCATGACACGAACATTCTCTTTATAGATATCAACCGTCTTAGCGGTAATTTCCACCTGCCGATCAAGCATCAACAAGGTATAATAAGTATTCGCTATACCACCGATCAATTGAGAGCGCACGGCCTGTCTTGAATACTGGCTCTGTAAGTAGGAAGCTTTTTGGCCACGGCTCGCGTTCAAAAGCTTTCCGAATAGGTCAACCTCCCAGCTAGCGGCCAAAGGCGTTGAGTAAGCCTTTACGTATTCGCTATTTCCAATCGATGTAATCGTCCCTTGGGGAGCGAAATTAATAGAAGGCAAGAAAGACAGACGGGCGGAAGTCAACAATACTTTCGCTTCCTCTACCCGAAGAACGGCTGCCTGCATATCTACATTATTGGCTAATCCCTCCTCAATTAACGCCTGTAACTTCGGATCACGAAAAACTTCCTTCCAAGGAAGGTTTCCCATATTGGTCGTATCCGCGGAGGCTAATGTATCAGTCTCGGAAACCGGATCACGATAAATTCCCGTCGCATCGATGGAATCCGGACGCTCGTATGCCTTATAGATATGGCAACTGCTTAACAAAGCAGTCGCACATACCATATATATAATTTGTTTCTTCATTGTCATCTCTTATTTTATTTTAGCGTACTGTTCTATTTCCGTACTCATATCGCTGTTATCCAAATCTTCCCATTCGATCGGCTTGAATTTCTCCTGTAAGTACTGGAATACCACGAACAAAACCGGAACAATAAAGATCTGGAAGATCATACCGATGAACATACCGCCAATAGCCGCTGTACCCAATGTACGGTTACCGTGCGCTCCTACTCCGAACGCGAACATCATAGGCAACAATCCGACCACCATCGCCAATGAGGTCATCAAGATCGGACGCAAACGGGCGGCGGCTCCTAATACGGCAGCCCATGTGATACTCATACCCATACGACGACGTTCCAAAGCGAACTCTACGATCAAGATAGCGTTCTTCGCCAACAAACCTACCAACATGATCAAGGCGATCTGCATATAGATATTGTTAGACATGGTTCCTACGATCATCTTCAACGCCGGGATATTTCCCAAAGCGGCCCAACCTTGGACGAACAAGAAGCTACCCATCAAACCGAACGGCACGGAGAGCAATACGGACAAAGGAAGGATGTAACTCTCATACTGCGCGCTCAACAGCAAGTAAACGAATACGAAACACAACAAGAAGATCAAAGCCGTCGTACTGCCACTCGTACTTGCCTCCTCACGTGCCATACCACCTAACTCATAGTCGAAACCTGCCGGAAGCGTTGTCTTAGCCACCTCGTCAATCGCTTTCAACGCCTGACCACTGGTATAACCATCCGCCGGGGCAACCATGACCTTGATGGCGGTATACATATTGAAACGGCTGATGATATCCGGGCCATATACCTTCTTCATCGTAATGAACTGGGAAATCGGAGCCATATCGTTACCGCTCCTTACCTTGATGTTCTTCATGGACTCCATATTCTTACGCAAATCGGGATCCGCTTGCACCATTACACGGTACATCTTACCGAAACGGTTGAAGTTAGAGGCATATAACCACCATAATATCCCTGCAAGGTAGACAAGATGTCCTTCGGACTGATACCGGCTTTCTTACAAGCGGCAGCGTCGATATCGATCTCGTATTGCGGGAAGTTCGGGTTAAACGTAGTTTGAGCGGACTTGATCTCCGGACGTGCCGTCAAAGCAGCCATATATTCCTTGGAGATATCAAAGAAACGATCCAAATTACCTCCGGTCTTATCCTGCATATTCAACTCAATATCACTGGACGCAGAGTAACCCGGGATCATAGGCGGCGTAAAGAACAATACCTGAGCGTCTTTCACGATCTTTTGGGCACGCATGAACAAACTACCATATACGATATCCGAGTTCTGCATCATAGAACGGTCTTCCCAGTCTTTCAACTTGATGATAAATGAGCCGTAAGAAGGTCCTTGACCACCGATAAAACTGAAACCAACAACCGCCGTACGCGACTCTACCGCCGGATCCGCAGCGATCAAACTATCGACCTTATTCATCACCTCATAGGTACGCTCCTGGGAAGTTCCCGGTGGTAACGTAACGGCACCCATGATCGTACCCGTATCCTCGTTCGGCACCATACCGGTAGGCGTAACCTGCATCAAGAATACCAATACGGCGATACAACCGGCGACAATACCGAATGAAAGCCATTTCTTCTGGATAAAGAACACGACCTGCTTCTTATACTTAGCTAGCAAAGAATCGTAAGCCGCATTGAATGAGGTATGGAAACGGGAAATAAATGTCGTTTTCTTTTCTTTATGCTCCTCATCATGCGGTTTCAGGAATATCGCACACAAGGCGGGACTCAATGTCAAGGCGTTCAAAGCGGACAAACCGATAGCGATCGCCATCGTCAGACCGAACTGGCGATAGAACGTACCGGCCGTACCTCCCATGAAACTTACGGGAATAAACACGGACATCATGACCAACGTAATGGAGACGATAGCGCCACCCAACTCACTCATGGCATCGATAGAAGCGAGTTTCGCCGACTTGTACCTTGGTCCAACTTGGCATGGACACCCTCGACGACGACGATCGCATCATCGACCACAATAGCGATGGCAAGCACCATAGCACAAAGAGTCAACAAGTTGATACTAAATCCGATCAAGGATAACATAAAGAAGGTACCGATCAAGGCAACCGGGATAGCGATAGCCGGAATCAACGTAGAACGCAAATCCTGCAAGAACACATATACCACGATAAACACCAATACGAACGCCTCCAACAAAGTCTTGATTACCTCATGGATAGAAGCGAACAAGAAGTCATTGGCATTCATGGAAATATTCACCTTCATTCCGGGAGGCATTGTCAACTGAGTTTCCTCCAGCAAGGTTTCAATGTTACTAATTGTTTCCGTAGCGTTGGTTCCCGGCATCTGGTAAACGATACAGGTAACGGCGTCGTGACCATTTACACGGTTGATAAAGTTGTAAGTCAAACGCCCCAACTCGATATCGGCGATATCTTTCAAACGCAAGACCTCACCATCCGGCAAAGCCTTTACAACAATCTGCTCAAACTCATTAGCCTCTTGCAAACGTCCTTTATAGCGGATCGTATATTGGAAAGACTGATTTCCTTGTTCGCCGAACGAACCCGGAGCGGCCTCTACGTTCTGTTCAGACAAGGCAACGGTTACGTCGCTCGGACTTAATTTATATTGGGCCATCACATCCGGCTTCAACCAAATACGCATGGAGTAGTCTGTACCCAACACGTTGGCATCACCGACACCCGGCACACGCTGGACTTCCGGGATCAAGTTAATCTTTGCGTAATTCTCAAGAAACTCTGAGTCATAACGATCATCTTCCGCATATACGGAGAAAACCAACAACATTGAGTTCTGACGTTTCTGGGTCGTCACACCAATCTGCGTTACCTCGGCAGGCAACAAACCTTGTGCCATAGATACACGGTTCTGCACATTAACAGCCGCCATATCCGGATCCGTTCCTTGCTTAAAATAAATGGAGATATCCGCAGAACCATTATTAGAGGCATTGGAACTCATATACATCATGTTCTCAACACCATTGATCTGGTCTTCCAAAGGCGCGATCACACTATTCAATACCGTTTGCGCATTGGCACCCGTATAAGTTGCCCTTACCGAAACGGTTGGAGGGGCGATATCCGGATATTGGGTAACCGGCAAGGAAATCAAGCCTAGGAAACCCAAGATGACAATCAAGATGGAAATCACCGTGGAGAGCACCGGGCGGTTTATAAATCTATCTAATTTCATATCTTTCGTTTTTACTCGACAAAAGCGAATATTTGTCTTATTCTATATACCTATTAATTAAAAGCAGTCTGTAAATTACCGTCATGCTGGTCTTTCAAGGCTGATCGTACTTTGCCTTTTGCTGCTCACGAGTAATCGGCTGGATTTCCTGGCCGTCTTTCAAGATCTGTACGCCTTCCACGACAATCTTATCACCGGACTTCAAACCTCCCGTCACTAAATAATTTTTGCCATCATTCAAATTGGAAACCTTGATCTCGGTATTCTTCACGGTATTATCAGGCTGCAATACAAATACGAATTTCTTATCCTGGATCTCCACGGTAGCCGATTGAGGGATCGTAATGATATCGTTCATCGTATATGGGAAGATAATATTACCAGTACCACCGCTTCGTAAGACATTTCCCTCGTTAGAGAAAATAGCACGCATGCTTACAGAACCGGTAGATTGATCGATAACACCGCTCACGGCATCAATCTTACCCTCATGATGGTACGTAGAGCCATCCGCCAATTGCAGTCTTACGGCCGGCATCTTCTCTAATTGCTCTTTCAAGGTACCACCGGCTTTCGTCAATGCCAATAGCTCCTTTTCCGTCATAGAGAAATACACATACATATCACCGATCTCAGATACGGTAGTCAACGGTTGAGCGATCGAAGCGCTTACCAAGCTACCTACACGATACGGGAATGTACCGACAACACCGTTCGAGGGACTTGTAACCGTACAGAAAGACAAGTTCTGGTTAGCGCTAACCAATTGAGCCTCCGCCTGCGCCAAGCTCGCTTTTGCCGACATCAGCTGGTTCACGGCAGTCTGATACTCGAAATCACTGATGATTTTCTGATCAAACAAAGTCTTCTTATTCCTCTCGGTCAATGTTAAAGTGCTTACGTTTGCCTTCGCCATCTCTACCGCGGCCTTAGCCTGACCTACCGCGGCAGCTACTGCGTAGGATCAATTTGGAACAACGCCTGTCCTTTACGAACCGTAGCTCCCTCATCCACACATAATTTCACGATAAATCCAGAAACTTGAGGACGGACTTCGATATCCTGCGTACCTTTGATGGTAGCCGGATAGGATGTTGTTTGGTCGCTAGTCGTTGAATTGACCGCCATCACAGCGAACTCAGCATCCCCTAATTTCATACCACTCTGACTGTTTCCACAGGCAGTTAATAAAGACATACCAACCGCAAACAATGCGATCTGCCTTAACTGAGTAATCGTAATTTTCAGCATTCGTTTATCCATATTTGTATATAATTATATATTCAAGGCTGTTTTTCAGTTACCTTCTCTTTCTAACCCAAGTGGAGATCTTTTACATCTATTCACACAATAGGGTCTTTACTCGCTGTTTCATCCTACAAATGTAGAAACTTTTTACACGATTTTCTGTTTCCTACTTATCTTTTTCACCTAAATTAATAGCACTTAGAAGGAAGCACCTGTTGAAATACTTCTCTTTTGGTTTCAAACGAAAATAAAATTGTTTTTTTCAACAATATATTTTACATTTGTGTCCACACACAATAAACAAATATTATACATTATGGAACCTAAATTTATAATATCAGAAGTATTCAGTACCGCATGGAAGGGAACGAAGTCGCAGCTATGGATATTAGCCGGATTATTAATCGGATATTGTATCTTGTCTTTCACGCTGACAGCGTTCGCGATGCCCATGCAAAGTTCTATGATCGGTAAAATCATCGTAAACGTGATCAGCGCGTTATTCTCCATTATTTTCTCCTTAGGATATATGAAAAATATATTTCAGGCGTTGGATGGGGAAGAACCTCAGTTTTCCGCATATGGACAACAGACAAAGAATATCATCACCTACTTTCTAGCGAGTCTTATCACGGGATTTGTCGTATTGGCGGGTTTCTTATTTTTTATCATCCCCGGTATTTATCTGGCATTGCGCTTCAGTTCTTCCAAGCCTTTATTATCGAGGAAAACGCCGGGATTATCGAGTCTTTGCATAAAAGCTGGGAGATAACGAAAGGACAAGTATTGCCTCTGTTCATTCTGGCGTTGGTTATGATCGGGATCCTGATATTAGGATGTATTTTGTTCGGTATCGGAATTTTCGTCGCCGTTCCTCTTATCTATATGATGTATGGCTACGTTTTCCGTAAATTGAACACTCCTCTTCAAATACTCGAATAAACAGAGAGGACGAATACACACTACAATCTATACCATGAATAAAAATTACAGGATAAAAGATATCGCCGAATTATCCGGTGTATCGACCGGTACGGTAGACCGCATTTTACATGAGCGGGGAAAGGTATCGGAGGACGCACGGAAAAAGGTGGAGAAAATCTTAAAAGAAATTGACTATCAACCAAATCTGATAGCCCGTTCTTTAGCGTTGAAGAAAAAATATCATTTCATCGCTTTGATCCCTTCTTTCCATGAAGGGGAATACTGGCGAAACTAAGCCAAGGGATAGAGAAAGCGGAACGGGAATTGTTTAGCTATAATATAGACGTCGAGCAAATCTATTTTGACCAATACGATAGCAACAGTTTCGACGAATTAATCCCGAAGATTGAGACCGCGGATTGCCAAGGGGTTATCATCGCTACATTATTCAAGCAAAGTGTCTTGACCTTGACCCCGCGGCTAGACCTGAAAGGTATTCCTTATATATTAATCGATTCTTTTATCGACCACACGAATTGTATCTCTTACTACGGAACGCATTCATATGATTCGGGGTATATAGCGGGACGCCTTTTATTCGAGCAAATCCGTCAAGAGGACGATTTAGTGATTTTCCGTTTCACCCGTAAGGGGGATTCATGTTCTACGCAAGTGCAGAAGCGAGAGGAAGGATTCCGGGATTATCTCGCCAATACCTCATTCAAGGGAAAGATTCATTTGCTGCATGTGCACGCGGATGACCGAGAAGAGAATACGAGACTACTGAATACTTTCTTCGACAAATATCCTCAAGTAAGAATCGGTATCATCTTTAATTCGAGGGCCCATTTCCTTGGAGATTATCTAAGTAGCGAACGGCCGGACTATCCTTTCAAGCTTCTTGGCTACGATGTGATAGAACCGAATGTCCGTTATCTGGAAAACGGCTTGATCACGCATTTGATCGCCCAGCGACCGGAGGTACAAGGATATCATTGTATCAAGGCACTTTTCAGGCATTTGATCCTTAAGGAGAAAATTGAGCCTGTCAATTATATGCCGATCGATATCTTGGTAAAGGAAAATATACAATACTACAATAATTATATCTGATGAACTCCTTATTTAGCGTAAAAGAGAAAGTGATTTTGTTGACCGGAGGCTATGGTATATTAGGAGCCTGCATGGCCAAGCACTTGGCGAGAGAAGGCGCGTACGTCGTAATCCTCGGACGAAACGAGCAAAAAGGATCTGCCTTGGTTGGTGAGATTAAAGCGGAAGGGGGCGAGGCCTTATTCTTGGTTTCAAACGTACTGGATAAAGCCTTGCTGGAGCAAAACAAGCAAGAGATATTGAAAGCATATGGGAAGATTGATGTTTTAGTCAATTTGGCGGGTGGCAACCAAGCCGGAGCGACGATTCCTCCGACAAGACGATCTTTGATCTGGATATCGATGCTTTCCGGACGGTCGTGGACCTGAACTTATTCGGGACCGTACTGCCGACAATGGTCTTCGCCGAGGTCATGGTGGGACAAGGGAAAGGAAGCATTATTAACATCTCGTCCGAATCATCCTACGCCCATTGACTCGTGTGGTTGGCTATGGATGCGCGAAAGCCGCTATCAACAATTTCACGCAATACATGGCCGGGGAGCTAGCGATTAAATTCGGAGAGGGCCTGCGAGTGAACGCCATGGCACCGGGATTCTTCCTTACCGAGCAGAACCGGGCATTGATGAGCAATCCGGATGGATCACCTAGTGATCGTTGCAACACGATCGTCGCGCACACGCCGTTCCGCCGCTTAGGAAAACCGGAGGAGTTACTCGGTACTTTACAATGGCTGGCGAGCGACGCCTCCGCATTCGTAACCGGTACCGTGATCCCCATAGACGGAGGTTTCGACGCTTTCTCCATCTAAATAATGTGCCAACCAGCCATGCATCAAACCGCATTGGCATATTGGCACATTGATAAATTTAAAAATTATTCATTATGTATCTATGTGAGCAAACTTGGCGTTGGTACGGACCGAATGATCCTGTCAGCTTTGGGACATCCGTCAGGCGGGTGCCACCGGTATCGTAAATGCGTTGCACCATATCCCGAACGGGGAAGTTTGGACTACGGAAGAGATTCAAAAGCGGAAAGCCTTGATCGAATCCGCCGGATTACGGTGGAGTGTGGTTGAGAGTGTGCCCGTACACGAGCATATCAAGACGCAAACCGGGGATTTTCAAACCTATATAGAAAACTACAAACAAAGCATCCGTAATCTGGGAGCTTGCGATATCCGGGTAGTTACTTACAACTTCATGCCGGTATTGGACTGGACTCGTACCGATTTGGCTTATACGATGCCGGATGGTTCCAAAGCCTTGCGCTTTGAACGCGCGGCTTTTATGGCGTTCGACTTATTTATATTGAAACGACCGGCGGCGGAAGCCGAATATACGGAGGCGGACAAGGCGAAAGCCAAGGCACGCTATGACGCTATGAGCGAGGAAGACCGCCAGCTGTTGGTTCGCAATATGATCGCCGGACTACCCGGCTCGGAAGAGACTTTTACGATCGAGCAGTTCAGGGAAGCGTTAGACCGTTATAAAGATATCGACGCGGAGAGACTTCGCTCGAACCTGATCTATTTCTTACGGGAAATAGCTCCCGTGGCGGACGAGGCCGGTGTCAAGCTCGTTATCCATCCGGATGATCCCCCCTATTCCATTCTCGGGCTTCCCCGTATCTTGAGCACGGAAGATGATTTCCGGAAGTTAATAGAGGCCGTGCCGAATCCTAGCAACGGGCTTTGCCTATGCACAGGTTCTTTCGGTGTCAGAAGTGATAACGACTTGGCCGGGATCATGGAACGTTACGGGGATCGGATCGATTTCGTTCATTTCCGCAGCACGCAACGAGACTCGGAGGGTAATTTTTTCGAGGCGAACCATCTGGAGGGCGATGTGGACATGTATGGTGTCATGAAAGCCTTCCTTGAATTGCAGCAACGCCGCCAATGCTCCATCGCCATGCGACCGGATCATGGACATCAAATGATAGACGACCTAAAGAAGAAAACCAACCCGGGCTACTCCTGCATCGGACGTTTACGGGGTCTGGCCGAGCTACGGGGATTGGAGATGGGTATCGCCTTATCCCTGTTCAAAGGACATTAAAAAGATAGCGTCTTACAGTTAGCGCAGTACTGTGTACGAAGTACCGCAGTACTGTGACTGAAGTACTACAGTACTCTGCACGAAGTATTGCGGTACTCAGCACGTAAGTACTGGAATACTTCGTACACAGTACTGCCCTATTTATAGCACAAGGCTACCTCGACCTATGGGGGAACATCACAAACCGAACAACCGGGGAATCAATAAGCTTAAATCCGGCAAGAAGGCCACCAAGAACAAGACAATAACCATCGCCGCAAACATCGGCAGCAACGGACGGATCACCTGATCGATCTTTGTCCCCGCTACGCTACATCCGATAAACAATACCGAACCCACCGGTGGCGTACATAATCCCACACAAAGGTTCAATACCATCATGATCCCGAAATGTACCGGGTCCATCCCCAATTGCCCCGTCGCTATCGGCAGGAAGATCGGGGTAAAGATCAAGACAGCGGGCGTCATGTCCATAAAGATCCCGACAATCAATAGGATCACGTTGATAAGTATCAAGATGACCACCGGATTGTCGCTTATACTTAGCAAAGCGGCACTTACCGTCTGAGGAATATTCTCATAACTCATGATCCAAGACAAACCCGTACAGGTCGCCACCAAAAGAAGGACGATAGCCGTAGTCTTGGCCGATCGCAATAACACTTGCGGCAATTTAGCCCAAGTAAGTTCTTTATAGATAAAAGAGAGGATTAACGCATACAGCACAGCGATCGCCGAAGCCTCGGTAGCCGTAAACAGTCCCGCCAAGATTCCTCCGATCACGATCACCAATAGCATCAAACTAGGGATCGCCCTGAAAAATACCTTTGTCGCCTCCGAGAACGGAACACGTACGCCAACCGGATACCCCTTTCGTGCGGCAAACATAGCGGCTACGATCATGATCGCCACTCCCGTAAGAATTCCCGGTAGATAACCAGCCATAAACAAGGCGGATACAGAGACTCCACCACTCGCCAAGGAGTAAACGATCAAGACATTACTCGGAGGTATCGTCATACCGGTAGTGGCGGAAGAGATATTTACGGCGGCACTGAAATTCGGATCGTAACCGGCCTTTTTCATCTCCGGTGTCATAATACTCCCGATAGCAGAGGCAGCGGCGGCGGCAGAGCCACTGATCGCCCCGAATAACATATTCGCCACGACATTGACCACCGCCAGTCCTCCGGGCAATCGTCCGACCAGCACTTTAGCGAAATCGATCAAGCGCAAGGCAATGCCTCCGCTATTCATGATATTCCCCGCCAATATAAAAAACGGGATCGCCAGCAGAGCGAAACTGTCCAGACCCGAAGCCATACGCATCGCATAAGTCGTAAGGGCGGGAAGCGAGTCTATATTCACGAGCATCGTCAATATACCCGCCACACCGATGCTATACGCTACCGGAACCCCGACCACCAGCAGGAAAAAAAAACTTATCACTAATACGAGTATACCTATCATATCCATATCATCAGTCTTTTAAGAATTAGAGGAACGAAACAGGGCGATCGCATTATCTACCGCATAATAAGCGGTAAGCAATCCCCCTAGCGGCAATGCCAAATACACATATCCTAAATTAATCTCTAAGGAAGCCGAAGTAACTCCCAAATGAAAACGAGTGTATACCAGCCAAGCCCCTCCTACGATCAATACAAATACAGCGAATAAAAATACGATCAAGAAGATAAACAATCGCAAGAGCTTTCTGCGGGAAGGACGCATATGTTGAAGCAATAAATCGATCGCTAGATGCTCATTTTTACCGGATACATAAGCGGCCCCCAACAATCCCACCCAGATCAATAAATATCCGGCCAATTCATCCGTCACGGAACTCGGGGAAACCAGAATATACCGGCTTAATACCTGCCATAGCACATCCACGACCAAGAAAGCCATCAAGAAAATCAACGATAGCTCCAATCCTTTATCAATTATCTTTCTCATGGGTATTCTGTATTTGATCGATTAAATCATGAAAAACCGGATCATTCTTAAACCGCTCGATCATCGGGGCGGCGGCATCCATAAACGGCTGCTTATCCGGGTAAATAATTTCCACTCCGTGCGCTTCCATCTCCTCTAGCGATTGCTTCTCTTGCTCCGCCCAAAGTTTCCGTTGATAAATAGCGGCGGCGTCAGCGGCTTGTCGCAACCAATTACGTTCTTGTTCCGTCAGCTTCTGCCAAGTAGCCAAGCTAATGATGATCACGTCCGGACACATCGTGTGCTCATTGACTGAATAGTATTTTACCACCTCATGATGGAACGCTGTTGTCACGGAAGGCGTATTATTCTCGGCTCCATCCACGACATTACTTTGTAAGGCCGTATACAATTCACCCCAATCCACGGGAGTAGCCGAACCACCGAATGTCTTCATCATCTCCACGGCTATCGGGCTCTTTTGCACACGGATCTTCAGTCCTTTCAGATCCTCGGGAGTACGAATCTGCTTGTTTACCGTATAAAAGCTACGGGCCCCCGAGTCAAAATAAGCGAGTCCCCTAAACCAATAAGGTTCCGTTGATCCCAATATCTGTTTACCTACCGAACCATCCAACACCTCGAAAAACTGCTCACGGGAACGGAATAGATAAGGTATGCCAAATACCTTAAACGGATCGGCAAATCCTTCCAACGCAGCGGAGGAAACTTTCGTGATATCGAGACTTCCTATTTGAAGCAACTCTATACATTGATTTTCGGACCCCAATTGAGCGGAAGAATAAATGTCCATGCTCATCTTTCCTCCGGACAACTCTTTCAGACGCTCGTTCATATAGAGCAATCCTAAATGGACGGAATGGCTGGGGGGCAATCCGTGTGCCAGTTTCAGCACCCTTACTTCCTTTACCCCTTCCTTACAGGAGAAGGAGAAAGATACGCACATCAGGAATAGCAGGGCGGTCTTTAGAACTTTCATATTAGAAATGTTAACAATTCGTTGTTTATCGACAAATATAAAGGAAATAATCGAATTGTGCACGTACACAGAAGAAAAAAGTGGCCGCTTTCTTCCTGCCTATATTCACATACGGAACAAGAAGAGCACGGCCTTGATTTAACCTATTTCTCTAATGTTATGATGAAACATCGAGACGGTCAAATGTAGAAACAATCAAAGTGACCGGTCTTATATCGACCGTGATCTTATTTCACGAAAGCGTGAAACTTATTCACGCCTTTTCTCTAACAGCCATTTACGGATCTCCTCTATATCTTCCTTGTCCGCTTCTATAGTGATTGAATATCGCCGGGGTTCGTCCGCTAAATACACCTCCCGCAAGAAATCATAGGCTAAGACTTCCGATATACGCAGTAACAAATCAACATCAATACTGCTTCGCTTAAATATCTTATAAATATTGGTACGTTCATAATGCAACGCATGGGCAAAATCGGAAACCGAAAGTCCCCGCTCTTCCATTTTCTCTTTTATTAACGAACCGATATGTATCTCCTTTTGTTCTTTCATATACAAAAGCCGTTTTTAAGGTAATCTTATCTCATAAATAAACCCACATCTGAGAAAAGGTGTGTTACACTTTACCTTAAACCCGTCAAACTGCGGCACGACCAAATGCCTTGTACACAACAGAAATAAGGCAAAGGAACACACCAAATACAGGTGTATTCGCATTGTCTATTTCTCTGTGTACTTTAAATTGGTCGTTTTCAGTTTAGAGAAATACCAGCAAATACAATATCGTCATCCTCTCTGACCAAAGAGACAAACTAGTCCCCTCAATCATCGTATAATATCTCCATTTTACCTTTACAAAGGTAGGCAAATTCAACTATCAGAAAAAACACAAAGAATAAAAAGAAGTATAAACATATCGGAAATATAGGTCATTGAAAGAGGCTTTTTTATACTTTTGTGGTAAAACAATATCTAATGGCATCTAAAATACACAATGGAATACTCATTCTTACGCTAATTTTATTTGCGTCTTGCCGTACGCAAAAGCCTGCTCCACGCCCGGCCCCTCCCGAGACTGTGGATTTCCCTACGGCAAATATTCCTCTTCCCGTCGTGGATTTCAATTTCATGTTGCCGGAAGCTCCGGAGCTAGCGGTTTGTCATTCTCCTAGAAAGATATCACGGAAGCCTTTACGCCCCGTGATAAAAGCCAGATAGCGATCAAGGACCCCAAGCTATTCGATGAGAATAACACGGAAATTATTGATTTATCCTTGATCCCCGCCGGGGAATACGCATTTCCCCTTCCTAATGGAAACGTGATCTCTCCTTACGGGGGAAGGAGAAGGCATCATTCCGGAGTAGATATCAAAACTTGTGCCAACGATACGATCGTGTCTGCTTTCGATGGTATTGTCAGGATGGCGAAACCATTCGCCGCCTATGGCAACGTTATCGTTGTCCGCCATTATAATGGACTGGAAACGATCTATAGCCACAACTCCAAGAACTTGGTTAAACCCGGAGATCGCATTCTCGCCGGACAACCGATCGCCTTAACCGGACGTACTGGCAGGGCTACTACCGAGCATTTACATTTTGAGACTCGTATAAACGGAGTTCATTTCAATCCGAATATCGTCTTCAACATGGCTAAAAGGAAATTACGTTCAAAATGTCTGGTTTGTACCCAGAAAGGTAATAACGTAATCGTCAAATCGGTTGATATATTACCCCATCAAAAGGCTGGTCCATACGTACCGCCACCTCCTTATAAATGGGTTTACAATGAATGAAAAAAGGCCTTACGGACAATCCGTAAGGCCTTTTTTCATTCCGTGGAGATGGAGAGATTCGAACTCTCGTCCAAACGAGGAATTAATTTGCTTTCTACATGTTTATCTTCGCCTTCATTGTCGGGGAAGAGCAAGACCGAAGCCACCCACTCATCCTTATCCTCTAAAGTTTCGCCTGAGACCCGAGCTTATCTCAAACTATCTCCGATATTGCTGCACCACCTGATCGGAACGCTTCGGAGCCACAGCATCCGGGTGATGTCACGTCCCGCAACTTTTGCAGGGATTAAGCTTGAATCTACTATACTTCGATTAAGCAGCGAGAGCGTAATTATTTTCGCCAGTTAATTGTTCGTTGTCTGAGATTTAAGTGCAAGCCAACCACGCACTACATGCTTACAAACCACTTCTACCCGCTGTCAAAACCGGTCATCCCCATGGTTTTGTAATATTTCTTTTGGCAAAGATACATATAATTTCGAATTTAGCAAAGACCCATAACTGATTCCTTCCGATTAGGATTATTTTAATGTAAACGAAGCAGTTTTCACCTCTTTACTATTTCCACCGATCATTACCTGAAACTCACCCTGCTCAGCGACATAATCTAAGGTTGAATCGTAGAATTTCAACATATCCACATCAATATCAAAGGTTACTTTCTTGCTTTCTCCCGCTTTTAACGCAACTCGCTTGAATCCTTTCAATTCTTGGACCGGAGGGGTTATGCTGCGTACGATATCACGTAAATAAAGCTGTACGATTTCCTCTCCATCCTGAGCCCCGGTATTGGTAACAATCACGGATGCTTGAATTTTTCCATTTGCATCCATTGAATTCATATTCAAAGATACATCGCCATACGTATAAGTCGTATAACTCAAGCCGTAACCAAATGGATAAAGAGGCTCATTCAACACATCTATATAATTGGAGACATAACGAGTGTACCAAGCATCGGGAGACATAGGGCGTCCTGTCATCTTATGATTATAATAGATCGGACATTGGCCTGTTACACGAGGAAAAGACATGGTTAACTTCCCTGTCGGAGAAACCTTTCCGGTCAAGACATCGGCAATAGCCGCTCCTGCTTCCGTACCACCGAACCATACGTTCAAGATCGCATTCACCTGCTTTTCCTCGGATTGTAATGCCAAAGGTCTTCCGGTAAAAAGTACCATTACGATCGGCTTTCCTGTCTTCTGGATAGCATCCAGTAATTTTTTCTGCGTTTGCGGCATTTCAAGGATGGCTCTACTAGCGCCTTCTCCACTCATATCTATCGATTCACCCAAAGCAGCGATAATCACATCAGCGCCTTCCACCACTTTTAGGGCCTCGGCGATTAATTGTTCATCGCTTCTATCATCCGGGTTGAACGATTTTGATCCGTAAAGTTCGCTTCATAAACGGGATCATCGACTAGATTGCTGCCTTTTGCAAAAACAACCTCTACTCCATTTCCCAAAGATTCCTGTAAATCCTCTACCAATCCATGATAAGATTTAGTCTGCTCATCATATTTCCACGATCCAGCCATATTCGCCTTGCTATCCGCTAAAGGACCGACTACAGCGACCTTACGACATCCTTTAAGTGGAAGCAGATTATTATCATTTTTAAGTAACACGAAAGACTCCGCCGCAATACGACGGGCCGCAGATACATTATTTACCGACAAGAACTCTTTGGCGGCTCTTTTCGGATTACAATATTTATATGGATCATGGAACAATCCCAATTGGTATTTTGCGATTAGTATTCTCCGGCAAGCAGAGTCAATCTCAGCCTCTGTTATTTTCCCTTCTTCCAATGATTTCTTTAATACGGCATGATAACAGTCCGCTATCATATCCATATCGACACCCGCCTTTAGCGCCTTGACTCCGACTTCCTGACGATTACCTATTCCATGGTTTACCATCTCCGCTATTGCCGTAAAATCAGACACGACAAAGCCGTTAAATCCCCATTGTTTACGCAATACGTCATTAAGAAGCCAAGTATTTCCGGTCGCGGGGATACTTTCAAATTCGTTGAATGAAGTCATGATACTTCCTACTCCTGCTTCTACAGCAGCTTGATAAGGACGCATGTAATAATTCATGCAGTCACACGGCTCATATCTACCGTATTATAATCCGACCAGCCTCGGCCGCTCCATAAAGCGCATAATGCTTTACACATGCCATAAGAGTCGTATCAGCCGATAAATCATTGCCTTGATAACCACGCACCCATGCTTGAGCCATTATACCTCCAAGAAACGGATCCTCGCCCGCTCCTTCCTTTACTCGTCCCCACCGGGCATCATGATATATATCGACCATCGGCTATATGTCCAACAGATACCATCAGCACCAACTTCCTTCGCGGAAATTCGAGCGACCTCTTCTATATTCTCCGGTTTCCAACTACACGAAAGACCTAGAGGAATGGGAAAAACGGTTTTATAACCATTACAAATATCAGCGCCAACAATTATAGGAATCCCCAACCGACTTTCTTTAACCGCGACTTCTTGTAACTGCCGGATCGCATCGACACCGAATATATTAAATATACCACCAACCTCTCCTCGTACAATACGACTGGCTATCTCACTCTTTTTAGGATTTGGCATTACGTTTCCATAACTAGGAAGATTCAATTGGCCAATTTTCTCATCAACGGTCATTCGACTCATCAGACCATTTATAAATTCATCCGCACTTTTCTGTTCAATCTCAGCTCTTGTGATTCTCTCACTTTTTTTCTCTCGCTATCGAACAAACAGGCACTATACATGCCATTGAAATAAATAAAACTGAACTTTTAAGGAATTTCATAACTTAGCTTTTTTACTTCAAAAAAAGCCCGAATAACAGAAAACAGCAATAAACTCACTACTTCAAAGATACGATATGCTATAGAACACACTTTTCTACACTACGTTTTTACTACGTTTACCATCAATAATAAACTAGTAATAAATAAATTGCGCAATCGATTTAAGAATCTACTCCGCAAGTCTCCAGAAAAGATATCTGGAGTTCTATTCGATCAGACCGATCTCACGAAACCAATCTTCAGCCCGATCCGGCCATTCATTTACAGACGCTCCCGTATCTCGTAACCCATATCCATGGCCACCTTGACTATATAAATGCATCCATGCCGGAACACCAGCTTCCTTTAAGGCATAATAATAGAAAATACTACTGTTGATATAAGATTTATCATCTTCCGCTTGAATTAACATGGTTGGAGGTGTGGCAGATGAAACCTTTAACTCTGGTGCCAATTGGAAATTCTCTCCATCTAAATAAGCAGGATAAACCAATAAACAATAGTCCGGACGACAACTTACTTTATCCGTAGCATCAATAGCCGGATAAGTACGTTTCAAAAAATTATTGCTAACCATGGCAGCTAAATGGCCACCAGCGAGAATCCCATCACACCGATTCGCTTTGGATCTATATTCAAGTTCTCAGCGTTCGCTCGAACATAACCAATCGCACGCTGTACATCTTGCAAAGGAGCTTCGTGTTTTTCCAGTCCTTCCCGTCTTGGAACCCGGTATTTAAGTAAGACCGCAGTTATTCCAAGATTATTAAGCCATTCACAGACTTCATCACCTTCCAAATCATAAGCTAAAATATTGTAACCACCACCGGGACAGACAATCATAGCGGCACCCGAGGCCACTTCATCCGGAGCATGATATATAGTAATCGTTGGCTCACTCACATTCGTAATACGCAAAACACTCTCACCACCGGTTTTCCACCATCCGTATCAGCTTTCTCTATTAATTTAATAGTTTCTCCCGGCGCCCCTTTTGGAATAATAAAATCGGATTTCTTGTGCCATAGACGTATTGATTAAACAAACCCCAATCAATAAAGGAATATCCACTTCTTAACCATACAACACATTATTAAGTTATAGGGAGCGAATATATACATCTTATTTTATTTATCCAATCAGAATCGAATAAATAAAAACAGAAAAAGGAGTCACCCCTTACGGACTGACTCCTCTCCATCGGCTATCGCCTTGCTTCAAGACGGCGGCTACCTACTCTTCCACTGTTACGCAGTACCATCGGCGTGACGAGGCTTAACTTCTCTGTTCGGAATGGGAAGAGGTGGATCCCTCGTGCTATAGCCACCTTAATATCATTATC
>ENA-OQAA01000531-OQAA01000531.1-human-gut-metagenome-genome-assembly--contig:-NODE-531-length-25626-cov-2.302992_pt1 | contig 25626 bp, 28 predicted proteins | sample MGYA00242489_ERZ504515 | MGnify/ENA primary metagenome ERZ504515 (study PRJEB26092, sample SAMD00036237) | human gut metagenome | host: Homo sapiens | study: EMG produced TPA metagenomics assembly of... | reverse complement strand
TCTATTCATACGATGAAGTCTAGTGGGGGCTACTTCCGGCTTTATACGTAGGCCTTTTGTGAAATATAACATAGTAAGTGGTCATTTTCGCTCTATCTTGGCAATATTGATGCTAACCGGAGCGTTATATTATTTGCAAAATGAATTGAAAGGTTTTATCCAGATATTGGATATGCAAACATTATTATTGGTTTATGTGGCAGTGTTTGCTTTAGGTATTGTCTTGTCCGTGATCGCGACCATTTTTGCCGTGAATAAATATTTGCGGATGGGGGTCGATAAGTTGTATTATATTTAATGTACGAATAATAAAGAGTTGAGAAAGATGGCTAAAAGAGATTTTGCTTTCGGAAAAGAGAATTTTATACTGATTGCGGTAGCGGTTGCCTGCATCGTGCTTGGTTTCATATTGATGAGTGGTGGAGGTTCCGGGGATAATACGTTCAATCCCGATATATTCAGCGCCCCGCCGTATCGTGGTAGCTCCGGTGGTTACGGTTATTGGTTTCGTGATGATGATTTTTGGAATCTTGAAGAATAGCAAAGATAAAGAAGTAACAGAATGAGTTGGTTTGAGGCCTTGATACTGGGTATCGTACAGGGATTGACCGAATATCTGCCGGTGAGCAGTAGCGGTCATTTAGCGATTGGCTCAGCTTTGTTTGGTATAGAGGGAGAGGAGAATCTTGCGTTTACGATCGTCGTACATGTGGCGACCGTATTCAGTACGTTAGTGGTTTTATGGAAGGAAATCGATTGGATATTCCGTGGTTTGTTTAAATTTCAGATGAACGCGGAGACGAAGTATGTGATTAATATCTTGATTTCCATGATTCCGATCGGGATCGTTGGGGTATTCTTTAAAGATACGGTAGAACAAATCTTTGGATCAGGTTTATTGGTCGTTGGTTGTATGCTGCTATTGACGGCGGCTTTGCTGGCATTTTCGTATTATGCCAAACCACGCCAGAAAGAGTCGATCTCGATGAAAGATGCTTTTATTATCGGTCTGGCTCAGGCTTGCGCCGTGATGCCGGGTTTGTCACGTTCCGGATCAACGATCGCTACCGGTTTGTTATTGGGAAATAATAAGGCGAAACTAGCCCAGTTCTCTTTCTTGATGGTAATACCTCCGATCTTGGGAGAGGCGTTGTTGGATGTGATGAAGATGGTGAAAGGTGAAGATGTGGCCGGGAGCATTCCCGCATTATCATTAGCGGTAGGTTTCGTGGCCGCTTTTGTTTCCGGTTGCGTGGCCTGTAAATGGATGATCAACATCGTGAAAAAGGGGAAACTGATTTATTTCGCTATCTATTGCGCGATCGCGGGATTGGTGACAATTGCTTGTACATTACTGAAATAAAGAATGGATTTTATAGCTGGAGAGATTTTATATTTTAATAAACCGCTAACGTGGACTTCTTTTGACCTAGTTAATAAATTTCGCTATAAGCTAAGTCGGAAACTGAAGGTAAAGAAGATTAAAGTTGGACATGCGGGGACACTGGATCCCTTGGCTACAGGTGTGATGATCGTTTGTACCGGAAGGGCTACGAAGCGGATCGATGAGTTTCAATATCAGACGAAGGAATATATCGCTACGTTGAAGTTGGGAGAGACTACCCCGTCTTTCGATTTGGAGAAAGAGATAGACGCCGTGTATCCCACGGAACATATAACCCGTGAGCTCGTGGAGGAGGTTTTAAAGACATTCGTGGGTACGATCCAACAGATTCCCCCGGTGTTCTCCGCTTGCAAAATCGAAGGTAAACGTGCTTATGAGCTAGCCCGGAAAGGAGAGGAGGTTGAACTAAAATCCAAGACATTGGTTATAGACGAACTGGAGTTGCTGGAGTGCGATTTGCCTGTTATAAAGATACGGGTGGTATGTAGCAAAGGTACCTATATTCGTGCGTTGGCTCGTGATATCGGGAAGGCCTTGGATTCCGGCGCTCATTTGATTGGCTTGGAACGGACTCGCATCGGAGAGGTAACCTTGGATATGTGTATGTCTCCGGAGGAGATCGATGATTTCTTAGAGAAGAATGTGGTAAAAATAGAAGAAGAAAAATAAATAGAGTGCATTATGAAGCTTTCGAAATTCAAATTTAACTTACCGTCGGAATTAATCGCTTTACATCCGGCGAAGAACAGAGATGAGTCGAGGTTGATGGTCGTTCATCGTGATACAGGTGAGATCGAGCATCGCGAATTCAAGGATATTCTAGACTATTATGGAAAAGGTGACGTGTTTATCTTTAATAACACGAAAGTGTTCCCCGCTCGCTTGTACGGTAACAAGGAGAAAACAGGGGCGCGTATCGAGGTGTTCTTGTTGCGCGAGCTGAACGAGGACTTACGTTTGTGGGACGTATTGGTGGATCCGGCTCGTAAGATCCGTATCGGTAATAAGTTATACTTTGGCGAGGATGATTCCATGGTCGCGGAGGTAATTGATAATACGACTTCGCGTGGTCGTACGCTCCGTTTCTTATATGACGGGAACCACGACGAGTTTAAGAAGGCTTTGTATGCCTTGGGCGAGACTCCGCTGCCTAAGTATATCGAACGTGAGGTGGAACCGGAAGACGAGGATCGTTATCAGAATATTTTTGCTGCGGAAGAAGGTGCGGTTGTGGCTCCTGCTGCGGGATTGCATTTTAGCCGTGAGTTGATGAAACGCTTGGAGATCAAGGATTGCCAGTTCGCTTTCTTGACATTGCATTCGGGCTTGGGTAATTTCCGTGAGATCGACGTGGAAGATTTGACAAAGCATAAGATGGATTCTGAGCAAATGGTCGTAAATGCCGATGTAGTGGATATCGTGAACAAGGGAAAGGATGAGGGGCACAAGGTTTGTGCGGTCGGAACTTCCGTGATGCGTGCGATCGAGACGGCCGTAAGTACGGATGGTCATCTGAAAGAGTTCGAGGGCTGGACGAATAAGTTTATCTTCCCTCCGTATGATTTCAGCGTGGCTACCAGCATGGTGACAAATTTCCACATGCCGTTGTCTACATTATTGATGATGACAGCTTCTTTCGGTGGTTATGAGTTGATCATGGACGCTTACGATATCGCTTTGAAAGAGAAATATCGTTTCGGTGCTTACGGCGACGCTATGCTAATCCTTTAATCCGGTTTCTATGGCGACAGCTTACCTTGGATAGGTACGAACGTAGGTAATAAACGAGGAAATTTGGTGACAGCGGCGGCGCTGTTGGCTGAAAGGTGGGAGATGTTCTTGCCCTTTCTGATATGTATGAGACGGAGCTTGGGGATTTGAATCGGACAACACTTTCTTGAACGCCGTGATCGTTATGACGACGGAACTTTCCCCTATGGAATTATTAGACGCTACCCGTTTGATCGAGATCGAGATGGGACGTATCGAAAAAAGTGACGGTGCGTATCATGACCGTATCATCGATATCGATCTGTTAATGGTGGATGAGCAAATCCTGCATACGGAGCGGCTGACGCTACCGCACCCTCTGATGCACAAACGGTCGTTTTGTAATGGAACCGTTGGCAGAAGTAGCTCCGTCGGTGAAACATCCTGTGTTTGGCAAGACGATGCGTGAACTTTTTATCCGAATTATAAGTTTTAATTATGAACTACGAGATTTGAGTTATGAATAAAGAAATTAATAAAGCGATGACGCAAGGGATCGTCTTCAAGAAAGCGAAAGGCGAAGCGGAAGATTCGAATGGTAAGAAAATCAAGTTCTCTGATTTCTTGAAAGGGACACATGGCTCTGATTCAGCGAAATGGAAGGCCGGTTTTAAATATAAAAAAGCCTTACGTAATTCCAAAAAGAAGAAATAATTTTCAATTTTCAACTTTCAATTCTCAATTATTGCGTATCTTTGCGAATGAATTGACGTGGATAGATTTGTATTGCTTGCAACCACGGGAAAAATGCTAAAAACATATCCTTTTCGTTGCCGTCCGGCAGAAAAATCCTTCCAAGTTCAATTCAGTTGTAGATTAGTAATCTTTTCAATTTAAAACGATGAGTTATTTATTCACCTCCGAATCGGTGTCTGAAGGGCACCCCGATAAAGTAGCCGATCAAATATCGGATGCTTTGCTGGATGAGTTCTTGGCGTATGACAAGAATTCGAAAGTTGCTTGCGAAACCCTTGTTACAACCGGACAGGTTGTCTTGGCTGGAGAAGTTAAATCGAGTGCGTATGTGGATGTGCAGGAAGTGGCACGTGGCGTGATCGAGAAGATTGGTTACACGAAAAGCGAGTACCAGTTTGAAGCGAAGTCATGTGGTGTGTTCTCTTCTATCCATGAGCAGAGTGGCGACATCAACCGTGGCGTAGAGCGTGCGGATCCCTATGAGCAGGGTGCCGGCGACCAAGGTATGATGTTCGGTTATGCTACTAATGAGACTGAGAATTACATGCCTTTGGCGTTGGACTTATCTCATAGTTTATTATGGGAATTGGCGAAGATCCGTAAGGAAGAACCGGATTTGATGCTTATTTACGTCCGGACGCTAAGAGTCAGGTTACGATTGAATACGATGATAACGGTAAGCCATTGCGTATCGATACGATTGTGGTATCCACGCAGCATGATGAGTTTATCGGTCCGAAAGGTATTTCACAGAAGGAAGCGGATGAGGCTATGCAAAAGAGGATCGCCTTAGACGTGAAGAAGATATTGATACCTCGTGTGAAGGCTCAATATCCGGCTCATGTACAGGCTTTGTTTAATGATAATATCATTTATCATGTGAACCCGACCGGTAAGTTCGTGATCGGTGGTCCTCACGGTGATACCGGTTTGACCGGCCGTAAGATCATCGTGGATACATACGGTGGCAAAGGTGCTCATGGCGGTGGTGCTTTCTCTGGAAAGGACCCTTCTAAGGTAGACCGTTCGGCTGCTTATGCCGCTCGTCATATCGCTAAGAATATGGTTGCCGCCGGTGTGGCGGATGAGATGCTGGTACAGGTGTCTTATGCGATCGGTGTGGCTAAACCGATGAATATTTTCGTGAATACTTTTGGCCGTGCGAAGGTGAATATGACAGACGGAGAGATCGCCGCTAAGATCTGGGATATCTTCGATATGCGTCCGAAAGCGATCGAGGAGCGTTTGAAATTGCGTAACCCGATTTATTTCGAGACCGCTTCTTATGGTCATATGGGACGCAAACCCCAGACGGTGACGAAGACATTCTCTTCCCGTTATTTGCAGAAGCCGGTTACTTGTGATGTGGAGTTATTCACATGGGAGAAATTGGATTATGCAGATAAGATCAAGGACGTGTTTGGTCTATAAAAAATAAGTGGAAAAAGTAAGCTGGCTTAAATGGCGAAGTATGTTAAGATACTTTGCATTTAAGTTAAGATACTTAGCCGATGAAGTTAAGATACTTTGCCAAGTATGTTAACTTACCCTTCCTCTTGGAGCATTTCTACTTCTTTTACTTTCCTGAACAGGTCGGACGCAAAGATGAAATCGTTCAACGCTTGGTTATTAGAGGTGATTACCTGCTCTTTTGTTCCTTGCCATTCCTTCACGCCTTCCTTAATAAAGATGATATTATCACCAATATTCATCACGGAGTTCATGTCGTGGGTATTGATAACGGTCGTCATATTGTACTCCACCGTAATGTCGTGAATCAAATCATCGATCAATAGAGAAGTCTTGGGGTCTAGTCCGGAGTTCGGCTCATCGCAGAACAGGTATTTAGGATTTAGGGAGATCGCTCTTGCGATGGCGGCACGTTTCATCATACCTCCACTGATCTCGGAAGGATATAGATGTCCGGCCTCGGACAGGTTTACACGTTCCAAACAGAATTCCGCACGTTTCCTGCGCTCTTTCGTTGAGTCTTTAGAGAACATATCTAAAGGAAACATTACGTTTTCCATTACCGTCATGCTGTCGAATAAAGCGGAACCTTGGAACAACATACCCATTTCCCGACGCAGCATATTTAACTCATGCTTGTTCATCGTGATCAAGTCTCTGCCGTCGTATAATATCTGTCCGGTATCAGGTTTCATTAACCCGATGATATTCTTGATCATTACCGTTTTACCCGAACCGCTTCGTCCGATGATCAGATTCGTCTTACCATCCTCGAACGTCGTACTTATATCTTTCAAGACGACACGTCCATCGAAAGACTTCGTTATATTCTTAACTTCGATCATTTTTAAGTAAGCATTAAATGGGTTAATATTACGTCGGCAAGTAAAATCATGATACTGCTCATGACCACGGCATTCGTACTTGCCTTACCTACCTCTAGGGCGCCTCCCTTTACGTTATAGCCAAAATAGGCGGCGATGGATGAGATGATGAACGCATATACTACGGATTTGATAATAGAATACCAAATGTAAAACTCGTTGAAGTAGAATTGTAAACCGTACTCGAACGAGGAAGGAGTCATTCCCGTACTCGTTGAGTAACTGGCGAATATGCCGCCCATGATACCGGTGAACATACTGAAGATAACCAATACCGGAATAAAGATCATCAAACCGAGCATTTTCGGAAGGATCAGGAAGTTGGCGGAATTAACACCCATGATTTCCATGGCGTCTATCTGCTCGGTGACTCGCATGGTTCCGATCTCGGAGGCGATATTACTGCCTACTTTACCCGCTAGGATTAGTGCCATGATAGAGGAAGAGAATTCCAGCAAGATAATCTCACGGGTGGTATAGCCGATCGTAAACTTAGGAATCAAGGGGGAACTGATATTCAAGGAGATCTGGATGGCGATAACCGTACCGATAAAGACCGAGATGATTATGACAATCCAAAGAGAATCCACGCCTAGCTTGTATATCTCTTTGATCAATTGCTTAAAGAACATACTCCACCGGTCTGGAAGTGTTATACTCTTCATCATCAGTAGGGTATACTCACCCATTCTGTGTAATGCTTTATTCATTTTTATCTTGATAAATTTCTGATTTCAATTTGCAAAGATAGCGTAAAATCCACTAATAACCATATAACATCTTAGAAACAAGATTGGTTTTATTTGTAAATCCTATGGTATTAAAGTTTGCCACATCCCTCTTTTTTAACTATGTTTGCTTTCTTAAATACTAAAAAATACTTTTATGAAGCGAATTCTTTTAGGAGTGATCGGCTTGCTGTGTTTATGTGTGGCTTGCCAGCGGAAGGATCTTTCTTTTAAGCCGGGGGAAGTTTGGCTGGATGATAAAGGGGTACATATAAACGCTCATGGTGGCGGTATTCTACGGATCGGGGATACTTATTATTGGTTTGGTGAGCATAAAACGGAGGGCTCGGCTGGAAATCTGGCTCAAGTAGGCGTTCATTGCTATTCGTCGAAAGATTTATATAATTGGAAAGACGAGGGAATCGCCTTATCGGTCGTGCTGGATGATACGACGAGCCATATTGCTAAGGGATGCGTGTTGGAGCGTCCGAAGTGATTAATAATAAAAAGAATGATCAATATGTAATGTGGTTTCATTTAGAGCCGAGAGGTGCTGGCTATTCGGGAGCATTGAGTGGAGTGGCTGTCAGTAAAAACGTGGTGGGGCCTTACTCGTTCGTAAACGCTTTCCGTCCGAATGCCGGTTTTTGGCCGGTTAATGTACAGGAACTACATAAGCAACCTTGTACGCTTTCCGCAGATCTACGTTTTAGCGGTGGAGAGTTACCAGCCATCCGGATAGCTTGAATTTATTGGGGCGTGACCAGATCTCCGGACAAATGGCTAGGGATATGAACCTTTTCGTGGATGACGATGGCATCGCTTATCATATTTATTCCTCGGAAGAGAATAGTACCTTGCATATATCGCAGCTGACCGATGATTATACGAGTTATTCCGGTAAGTACGCCCGTTTCTTCCCGGGGCGTTTCATGGAAGCTCCAGCCTTGTTCAAACAGAAGGGGAAATATTATTTGATTATGTCCGGCTGTACGGGCTGGGCTCCGAATGCGGGACGATCGGCCGTCGCTTCCTCGATTTGGGGACCTTGGAAGGAATTGGAAAATCCGTTTAGGGGAGAGAACTCGGAGGTGTCGTTTTATTCTCAGAGCACGTACGTATTGCCTGTACCCGGCCATGCGGATCGCTTTATTTATATGGGAGATCGTTGGACTCCGGAGAACGCTATAGACGGACGTTATATCTGGCTTCCTATCCGATTCGAGGGGGAGCAACCCGTGATCGAGTGGCAATCTGAGTGGAGTTATTAAATTCTCTTATCGCTTTTTTGCGAATGTATGTGATGTAGATCTGCGGATTATCACGTACATTCGCGTTAAATTTTTAAGTAGCTTATGTCAGACGAACAACGAATGGTGCTCCGTACGGAGGACTTGGTAAAGAAATATAGGACTCGTACGGTCGTGAATCATGTATCGATTAACGTGAAACAAGGGGAGATCGTTGGTTTGCTTGGTCCGAACGGAGCGGGAAAGACGACCACCTTTTATATGACAGTAGGTTTGGTCACTCCTAACGAGGGTAAGATCTTCTTGAATGACATGGAGATTACGAAATTCCCGGTCTATAAGCGGGCTCGCAACGGCATTGGCTATCTGGCGCAAGAGGCTTCGATTTTCCGGAAAATGACGGTGGAAGATAATATCCGCTCGGTCTTGGAGATGACGGGACGTAGCGTTGAGTACCAAAAAGAGAAACTGGAAAGTTTGATTTCAGAGTTCGGTTTGAATAAGGTTCGTAAAAACTTGGGAGACCAGCTTTCGGGTGGAGAGCGGCGTCGTGCGGAAATTGCCCGCTGTCTGGCGATCGATCCGAAGTTCATTATGTTGGATGAGCCTTTCGCCGGTGTAGACCCGATCGCCGTACAAGATATCCAGACAATCGTGGCTCGCTTGAAACATAAGAATATCGGAATCTTGATTACCGACCACAATGTATACGAGACATTGAGTATTTGTGACCGGGCCTATCTTTTGTTCGAGGGAAAAGTCCTTTTCCAAGGAACCGCCGAACAACTAGCCGAGAACGAGATCGTGCGCGAGAAATATTTGGGAAAAGACTTCGTGCTGCGTAAGAAAGACTTATAGCAGCCGTTTCAATCGCCTGTTTACCAGTATGAACAGCAGGAAAGATAAGGCGGCGATAAGACAAAAGTCCAAAAGATGCTCGGCGGGAATATTGCCTGTGATAAACTCGTTATCCTTGAGACGACTGTCCGACATCCCTATTACGGCGAAAGCATTATTGACAAAGTGGGCGAACACCGGTATCCAGATGCTTTTGCTCCAATAGAGTAGATAGCCGAAATAGGCTCCGAGTATCATCCGGGGCAAGAATCCGTAAAATTGTAAATGGAAGGCGCTAAATAGTATGGCGGCGACCCATATGATCGTATGAGGGTTGGAGGTCCATTTCCCGATCACTCGTTGCAAGGCTCCTCTGAACAGGAACTCCTCGGTTATCCCGGCCGTAACGGCGATAACGATAAGGTTGGCCAGGATTACCCAAACGCTATCGCTGGATAACAGGATCGTCGTCAGTTGTTCGGCGAGGGTTTCTTGCGCCCGCATCCATTCCTCGATAGGAGCCATAAACGCGGGTAACTCCATCTGCTTGTTGAGCAATCCTAGCAAATTGATAACCGGAGAAAATAAGAACATGCAAACTAAGGTGAGAATCCAGATCCTGCCGTCTGTGATTTTCTTGACTGATAGATAATGGCGGGGATTGTCACTACATGTCCAAGCCATGGCGATAGATGGTAGCAAAAAGGTACAGATCGCCGAGATGAACTGAATGAGCCTCATTAAATTAGCGTCTTGGGTTATATCAGCCTGTAAACCGTGGGTCGCGAGTAATAAGCCCGTGGATATAATAGATGATAAAACGGCTCCAGCCAATAAGAATAGCAGGAGGATCAAAAGTTGGATTACCGCCGGACGGGTAGCATATATTCCTTTTATTCTCATAATGATTCATTCAAAGGGTAAATAATTGCCGCCAAATATAAACAAAAGAATAAAAACAGATCAAAATTTGCACGATTAAAAGAATAAGTCTAATTTTGCGACCTAAAATTCGATACGACTATTAATTAAATAAATCATTCAGAATGAACGTTTCGCTTAAAAACAATGATGCCGTAAGCGGTATCGTGAAATTAGAAATAGTGAAAGCTGACTATGCTGATCAGGTAGACAAGAGCCTGCGTAGCCTTCGTCAGAAAGCCAATGTACCGGGTTTCCGTAAGGGCATGGTTCCTATGGGCATGGTTAAAAAAATGTACGGAAAGCACGTGCTGGTAGAGGAGATAAACAAATTAGTTTCTGAGAATCTGTTCAAGTATATCCGTGAGAACGATTTGCATATCTTAGGCGAGCCGATGCCTAACGAGACAGAGCAAAAGCCGTTGGATTTCGATAAGGAAGAGGATTTCGAATTCTGTTTTGACGTGGCTTTGGCTCCGGAGATCAATATCGAGTTGAGCAAGAACGATAAACTTCCGTTCTATCAAGTCGCTATCGATGAAGAAATGCTAAATAACCAAGTAAACGCTTATCGCTCAAACTTCGGTTCTTACGACAAGGTAGACGAGGTTGAGGAAAAAGATATGGTAAAAGGTACGGTAGCCGAGCTTGAGAATGGTGCCCCGAAAGAAGGTGGTATCGTTGTGGAGGACGCTGTCTTGATGCCTATGTATATCAAGGATGAGGAAGAAAAAGCTAAGTTTATCGGTGCTAAAGTAAATGCCGTAGTGGTATTCAACCCGAATAAGGCTTATGAGGGTGCTGAGGCAGAGATCGCTTCTTTCTTGAAGATCGATAAGGAGAAAGTGGCTGAGACTACAGGCGACTTCAGCTTCGAGATCAAGGAGATCACCCGTCATAAAGATGCTGAGATGAACCAAGAGTTGTTCGACAAGGTATTTGGCGAGAACGTGGTTACTAGCGAGGAAGAGTTCAAGAACAAGATCAAGGAAGCTTTGGCTGAGCAATTCGCTCCTCAGAGTGACTTCAAGTTCTTGACAGACACTCGTGATATGTTGGTTGAGAGAGCTGGCGAGTTGAATTTCGCTGACGATTTATTGAAACGCTGGTTGCTTGCCGCTAACGAGAAGAATACGAAAGAGAAGATCGACGAGGACTTCCCTCAGATCCTTCAGGATTTGAAATATCAGTTGATCAAGGAGAACTTGGTTAAGAAGAACGGCTTGAAGGTTGAGGACGCTGACATCGAGAACTTCGCTAAACGTGTGGCTAAGGCTCAGTTCGCTCAATACGGCATGTTGTCTGTACCGGAAGATGTACTTGACAACTACGCTAAAGACATGTTGAAAAATAAGCAAACACTTCAGAACATCATCGACCGTGCGGTTGAGGAGAAATTGGCTGCTTGGTTGAAAGAGCAAGTGGAACTTGATGTTAAGGAGGTAACCGCTGACGAGTTCAACAAACTTTTTGAATAAAAAGATCTTTACTCGGCCTCTTAGGAGGTTGTTTTATATCAAAAAAGGGATTTCTCTCTAAAAATATCTTAGCGGATAGCGAAATAAATTGTTTCTTTCAGAAATTTATTTATAACTTTGTTTTTCCGTTAAGTCACAGAGGGAAATCCCTTTTTACGTCTTCTCGGTAAATAAAAGATAGGAGAAAATATGGAAGATTTTAGAAAGTATGCTACAAAGCATTTAGGTATGAGTGGTACGGCTCTGGATAGTTATATGAACATCTCCAGTAGCTATATCTCCCCGACAATTATAGAGGAACGACAGCTGAATGTCGCTCAAATGGATGTCTTCTCTCGGTTGATGATGGACCGTATTATTTTCTTGGGCACGCAAGTGGATGATTATACCGCTAACGTGATTCAAGCGCAGTTGTTGTATCTGGATTCCAGTGATCCCGGAAAGGACATCTCTATTTATATCAATTCGCCGGGTGGCTCTGTATATGCGGGCTACGGCATTTACGACACGATGCAGTTTATTTCCAGCGACGTATCTACGATTTGTACGGGTATGGCCGCCTCTATGGCGTCTGTCTTATTGGTGGCGGGAACCAAGGGAAAACGTTTCGGCTTGAAGCACTCCCGTGTAATGATCCATCAACCGCTTGGCGGCGTACAAGGACAGGCCTCAGACATCGAGATTACCGCTCGCGAGATCTTGAAGGTTAAGAAAGAACTGTACACCATAATCTCGGATCATTCAGGTAGACCCTATGAGGAGATCGAGCGCGATGGCGACCGTGATTTCTGGATGACTGCGGAGGAAGCGAAAAAGTATGGCATGATCGACGATGTTTTAACACGTAAATAACAAAAACAACAATAAGAAACTATGGCCAAAACAACAGGCGATACATGTACGTTTTGCGGCAGGAGTAGCCGTGATGTTAATTTGCTTATCAATGGGATCTCTGGTTGTATTTGCGATGATTGTGCCCGGCAGGCGTATGAGATCGTAAAGGAGCAGACAGGAGGTAAGAAAACTTCTTTTGGTTTGAAGCAGAAAGATCTGCCTAAACCGGAAGATATCAAGACTTTCTTGGATCAGTACGTGATCGGGCAGGATGACGCGAAGCGTTATCTGTCGGTATCGGTGTACAACCATTACAAGCGTTTACTTCAAAAGGTTACCGCCGATGATGTAGAGATTGAGAAATCTAATATTATCATGGTGGGCGCTACCGGTACGGGCAAGACTTTGTTAGCCCGTACGATCGCTAAGTTATTGCATGTCCCGTTCGCTATCGTGGACGCTACGGTACTTACCGAGGCAGGTTACGTGGGGGAGGATATCGAGAGTATCTTGACCCGGCTATTGCAAGCGGCGGATTATGATGTGGAGGCGGCCCAACGGGGTATTGTCTTCATCGATGAGATCGATAAGATCGCACGTAAGAGCGATAATCCGTCTATCACTCGGGATGTCAGCGGTGAGGGTGTACAGCAAGGTTTGCTGAAACTTCTAGAAGGATCGATCGTGAATGTGCCTCCTCAGGGGGGACGTAAGCATCCGGAGCAAAAGATGATCGCGGTGGATACGAAGAATATCCTGTTCGTTTGCGGTGGTGCTTTCGATGGAATCGAAAAGAAGATCGCTCAACGCTTAAATACCGTGTGGTCGGTTATTCGGCTAGTTTGGGTACGGCTACCGTAGACCGGAATAATTTACTGAAATACATCACCCCGACTGATTTGAAGTCGTTTGGCTTGATCCCGGAGATTATCGGTCGTTTACCTATCCTCACGTATCTGAATCCGCTGGATCGTGATACGCTTCGTAACATCTTGACCGAGCCGAAGAACTCCATTATCAAGCAATATGTCAAATTGTTCGAGATGGATGGCATTAAGCTGACGTTCGATGAGAAAGTCTATGAGTTTATCGTGGATAAGGCGCTTGAGTTTAAGCTGGGTGCCCGTGGGTTACGTTCAATCGTAGAGGCCGTGATGATGGACGCTATGTACAGTATGCCATCTCAAAAAGTAAAGGAACTCCATGTAACGTTGGAGTATGCGAAAGAGAAATTTGAAAAATCGGACGTGAACCGTTTACAGGTCGCGTAAACGTAGGCGGTTTACTATAAATAATACGAAGTATGGCAAAGAAGGATCATTTAACAGAAGAGCTAAATCGGCACTTTGGCTTCGGTACCTTTAAGGGGAACCAGAAGGCTATTATTGAGAACGTGCTGGCCGGGAAGGATACTTTTGTATTAATGCCGACGGGGGGAGGTAAATCCCTTTGTTATCAATTACCATCCATACTAATGGAAGGAACCGCGATCGTGATATCTCCGTTGATCGCTTTGATGAAGAATCAGGTGGACGCGATGCGGAATTTCAGTGAGGAAGATGGGGTCGCCCATTTATCAATTCCTCTTTGAATAAGTCGGCTATCGACCAGGTGAAATCGGATATATTATCAGGACGTACCAAGTTGCTGTATGTAGCACCGGAGTCCTTGACCAAGGAAGAGAACGTGGATTTTCTGCGTCAGGTAAAGATCTCTTTCTATGCGGTGGACGAGGCGCATTGTATCTCGGAATGGGGACATGATTTCCGTCCGGAATATCGAAGAATCCGTCCGATTATCAATGAGATCGGTAATACGTCCGTTAATCGCTCTGACCGCTACCGCCACACCTAAGGTGCAGCACGATATCCAGAAGAATCTGGGTATGATAGACGCTACAGTCTTTAAATCATCCTTCAACCGCTCTAATTTGTATTATGAGGTTCGTCCGAAAGGAACGAATATAGACCGCGAGATCATTAAGTATATTAAAGCCAACGAGGGTAAATCGGGTATCGTATATTGTTTGAGCCGTAAAAAGGTGGAGGAATTTGCCGACATCTTGAAAGCCAACGGGATAAAGGCGTTGCCTTACCATGCGGGAATGGATTCGCAAGTACGTTCCGCCAATCAGGATGCCTTCCTGATGGAACAGGCGGATGTGATCGTGGCTACGATCGCTTTCGGTATGGGTATCGACAAGCCGGATGTCCGTTATGTGATTCATTACGATATCCCGAAGAGCCTAGAAGGTTATTACCAGGAAACCGGTCGTGCCGGTAGGGATGGCGGAGAAGGCCAATGTATCGCTTTCTATGCTTATAAGGACTTGCAAAAATTGGAGAAATTCATGCAAGGAAAGCCCGTGGCCGAACAGGAAATCGGCAAACAGTTGCTTTTAGAGACTGCGGCCTATGCCGAGACTTCCGTCTGCCGGAGAAAAGTGCTATTGCATTATTTCGGTGAGGAATACCTGGAAGATAATTGTGGTAATTGTGATAATTGTTTGAACCCAAAGAAGCAGGTGGAAGCGAAGGAATTGTTAAGTGCGGTACTGGAGGTTATCAGTACGTTGAAAGAAAAGTTTAAGGCAGATTATATCGTAAATATTTTGGTAGGTAACGAAACCTCCGAAATCCAAAATTACAAGCACAATGAATTAGAGTCTTCGGTTCCGGACAGGACGAGGATGATAAAACTTGGAACGCCGTTATTCGTCAGGCTTTAATCGCTGGCTATTTAGCGAAGGATATTGAGAATTATGGTTTGCTGAAAATCACGGAAAAAGGTAAGGAGTTCATGAAGAAGCCGGTATCGTTCAAGATTACCGAGGACAATGAATTCGAGGAAGAGGAAGAGGAAGTTCCGGTTCGTGGGGGCGCCTCTTGTGCGGTAGATCCGGTTCTTTATTCCATGATGAAGGATTTGCGTAAGAAATTATCCAAGCGGTTGGAAGTTCCGCCTTTCGTGATTTTCCAAGATCCCTCTTTGGAGGCTATGGCTACTACTTATCCGATCACGTTGGACGAGTTGCAGAATATCCCGGGAGTGGGCGCTGGCAAGGCGAAACGTTATGGCAAGGAGTTCATTGAGTTGATCAAGAAACATGTAGAGGAGAACGAGATTGAGCGTCCGGAGGATTTGCGCGTACGTACGGTCGCTAATAAGTCCAAGTTGAAGGTCTCAATCATTCAGCGGATCGACCGTAAGGTGGCGCTGGACGAGATCGCGTTGACTAACGGACTTGAGTTCACCGAGCTTTTGGATGAGATCGAGGCGATCGTATATTCCGGTACACGTATCAATATCGATTATTTCTTGAATGATGTGATGGATGAGGATCATATCGAGGATATTTACGAGTATTTCAAGGATTCGGAGACCGACGGTCTGGAAGACGCCATCGAGGAATTAGGCGGTGACTATACGGAAGAGGAGATTCGCTTGGTCCGTATCAAGTTCTTGTCTGAAATGGCAAACTAATGGAAGGGTGGCCCGGTTCCACTCTAAAGAAAAAACAAATAAAGAAGCTTATTGTTCCTTCCGAAAGAGATTTATTTTTCCTTCGGAAGGAATTTTGTTTTCGTTCGGATGAAAGTTTATTTTCTTCCGAATCGAATTTTTAATTTCTCCCGTATCGATTTATTGCGTGAAAAGTCGTATATTTGCACGCAATAATTTTTAAAGCATAAGTTCTATGTCATTTATTGCAGACAGGGTAGTTATGGATGGGTTAACGTTTGACGATGTATTGTTAATCCCAGCTTATTCGGAAGTTCTTCCTCGTAATGTCGATCTCACGACAAAGTTTTCACGTAATATCACATTGAATATACCGATGGTGTCGGCCGCTATGGATACGGTTACCGAGCCAAGTTGCTATCGCTATCGCCCGTGAGGGAGGTATTGGTGTGATTCATAAAAACATGACGATCGCCGAGCAGGCAAAGCAGGTCCAGACCGTTAAACGTGCGGAGAATGGAATGATCTATGATCCGGTGACTATCACGAAGGGCAAACGTGTGGCGGATGCTTGGCAATGATGGCTGAATATAAGATTGGCGGTATTCCCGTGGTGGATGAAGGCGGGTATTTGGTTGGTATCGTGACGAACCGTGACTTGCGTTTCGAAAAGGATATGAACCGCTCTATCGATGAGGTGATGACGAAAGAGAATTTGGTCGTAACCGGACAATCTACGGATATGGAGGCCGCCGCTCAGATCCTTCAGGAACATAAGATCGAGAAGTTACCGGTGGTCGATAGCCATAATAAGTTGATCGGCTTGATTACCTATAAAGATATAACGAAAGCGAAAGATAAACCGAAGGCTTGCAAGGATTCGAAAGGTCGTTTGCGTGTAGCTGCCGGTGTAGGCGTTACGTTCAATACCTTCGAGCGTGTAGCCGCTTTGGTGGATGCCGGGGTGGATGCTTTGGTGATCGACACGGCACATGGGTCACTCAAAAGGTGTGGTGGATGTCTTGAAACAGATTAAGGCGCAATATCCGCATATTGATTGTGTGGTCGGTAATATCGCTACGGGCGAGGCTGCTAAATATTTAGTGGAAGCCGGGGCGGACGCCGTGAAGGTAGGTATCGGTCCGGGTTCGATTTGTACAACTCGTGTGATCGCTGGTGTGGGTGTTCCCCAGTTGTCGGCTATTTACGATGTGGCGAAGGCGTTGGAAGGAACTGGTGTGCCTTTGATCGCCGACGGTGGCTTGCGTTACTCCGGTGATATCGTGAAGGCGATCGCCGCTGGTGGATCTTCCGTGATGATGGGATCTCTGTTGGCGGGTGTAGAGGAGTCGCCGGGCGATACGATTATCTTCAATGGTCGAAAGTTTAAGTCTTACCGTGGAATGGGGTCGTTGGAAGCTATGCAAAAGGGGTCCAAGGATCGGTATTTCCAAGATGTGGAGGATGACGTGAAGAAGCTGGTTCCGGAGGGAATCGCTGCCCGTGTTCCGTTTAAGGGTTCTTTGTATGAGGTCATTTACCAAATGGTAGGTGGTTTACGTGCGGGAATGGGTTATTGCGGGGCTCATAATATCGAGGAGTTGCATAAAGCTCGTTTTACTCGAATCACCAACGCTGGTGTGCAAGAGAGCCATCCGCATGACGTAGCGATTACGCAAGAGGCTCCGAATTATAGCCGCGGTGAATAGTAATACAAGTTTTACGTTTTATAAAAAACACTAATTTAATGGGATAGCATACTTTTCTTGTCGGCTCTCCGTTAGATTAGTGTTATTTTTGTAATGTATATTCGTGCTATGGTAAAAGAATTTTTGATGAAAAAGTTACTTATTTCATTAGGGGTATTCGCTTGTGTGACAGTTAACGCTCAAATCGCATCCGATTCGGTCGTTATGACGGTCGCTGGAAAACAAGTGCCTTTATCTGAATTTATTTTTATCGCGGAGAAGAATGGAGAGGTAGATTTATCGAGTACAAAGTCCGTCAAAAGCTATGTCGAGCTATTTAAAAATTTTAAGCTAAAAGTAGCGGAGGCGGAATCTTTAGGGATCGACCAGACATCCTCATTCAAAAGTGAGCTAGATGGATACCGGGCTCAGTTGATCGATAGCTATATGTCGGATAAGGAGGGTGAGAAAGCGGCTGCTCGTGCGTATATGACCGGGGAGATCACTCGGTAGAGTTGACCTACATCTTATTCCGTTTGCCGGAGAAGACGGTCTCCAAAGATACGGTAGCTGTATATCAAGAAGCCATGCGAGTATACGAACGTCTCCAGAAAGGAGAGGATATGGAAACAGTCGGAAAAGCTTTGGCCGAGAAGGATAAGGAGCATGTCGCTTGCGAATATGTACGTTGCTTGCTCCCGATGCAATCCCTAAAAGTGTTTGAGGATGCCGCCTATTCCTTGCCGATTGGCGTGGTGTCTGAACCGGTTCGCACGAAATTAGGATTTCATTTGATAAAAGTCCATAGTCGTAAACCCAATCCGGGGCGGGTACATGTCGCTCATATCTTGATCGCCTTCCCGAAAGATTCCGCTATTCAGGACTCATCGGCTTTTCTGGCAAAAGCGCAAGCTATCTATAAGCAAGTACAAGAGGGTGCGGATTTCGGTGAGTTGGCGAAAGAGTATTCGGGGGATGCGGCTTCCGCTAAAAAAGGGGGGGTATTACCTTGGTTCGGGATCGGCGAGATGGTCCAGCCTTTTGAGCAAGCCGCTTTTGCGTTGAGCAAGCCGGGTGATTTATCCGGGGTGGTGGAAACTCGTTTTGGTTACCATATCATTAAGTTGATCGATAAGAAGGGACGCCCTTCGTTTGAGGAAGAGGAAAAAGCCTTGTCGAGACGTATGGGCAGGGTGAACGTAACTTCGAGTTATATAAAGCTTTCGACGATCGTATGAAAAAAGAATACGGATACGTTTTCTATCCGGAAGCCTATGCGGAGCTGCAAGCATTATGTAATGATTGTTTCCCCACGGACGAGGCGTTTTATGAGAAAGCGAAGGATATGAACAAGACGCTTATGCAATTGGATGGAAAGGATTTCCCGCAAGCGGAGTTCGCTTATTATATCCAACGTTGCCCGTTCTCGACAAAAACGTATGCGGGTGATTTTATGCAAGAGGTCTATGATTTGTTTATCCGCGATATCGTAACGACCGCCGAGCGTAAGAATCTGGAGACAAAACATCCGGAGATCCCTCATTTGATGCAGGAGTACCGGGATGGGATTCTGTTGTTTGAGGTCAGTAACCGGGAGATCTGGAGCAAACCCTCCGCCCAGCAGAAGGTGTTGGAAGCGAAGTGGATTGCGGATTTGAATAAAAAATATCCGGTGACTGTCAACTGGAAATTATTGAAGAAACTAAAGAAATAAAATAAAGATAGATATGAGGATAGTCTTCATGTTCCTAGCGTTCGTTGTGTTGTTGGGTGCCTGTAAAGGTTCTCAGCCAGCTGATACTACGGATGTCTTGGTTAGCGTGAAAGGACGTACCCTAAATCGTTCGGAGGTGAATAAGCTAATACCCCGGGGGATTTCCTCCGCTGATAGTCTGTTGCTGGCCGAGAGCTTTACCAAGAAATGGGTAAAGGATGTATTGGTGTACGATGTGGCTTTGCGTAACTTGGGGGATGAGAAAGAGGAGGTCGATAAATTGGTAGAGGAGTACAGGCGTTCCTTGGTTCGTTACCGTTATCAGGAACGATTGGTGGAGGAGAAGCTGAAAACTGATATCCGGGAAAGTGATAAATTAAACTATTACGAAGGAAAACCAGAAAAAGTTTATCTTGGATAAAGGCTTGATCAAGGGATTATTCTTGAAAATCCCGGTTGATGCCCCGGGACTTACCGACGTCAAAAAGTGGTACAAATCCACAGATGTGGCCTCTTTAGAAAAAATTGAGAAATATAGTGTGCAAAATGCCACGATTTATGAGTACTTTTACGACAAATGGGTTGATTTCGATGAGGTAATGGATAATATACCGATCCATGTGTCGAATCCGAATGCGTTTCTGAAGGCGAATAAGTATGTTGAGGTGGCGGATAGCAGTTATTGTTATCTGTTGAATATCAAGGAATATTTACCTTCCGGCAGTGTGGAGCCATATGATTATGCCAGTCCGCACGTCACGGAAATGCTGGTCAACCAACGAAAAGTTGAATTCTTGAAAAAATTTGAAGACGAGTTATATAACGATGCGATCCGGAGCGGTGACGTGGAATTCCATTCCGAGCCGTGATCTCTAATTTTATAAATGGGTAGACATGATGAAAAAGATTTTAAGTGTATTCTTTCTTGCCTGTTGTTCTTGCATTGTAATGGCGCAAGACAATGTGATCGATGAAATTGTGTGGGTGGTAGGAGATGACGCTATTTTACGTTCGGATATTGAGACGCAGCGTTTGTATAATCAAAACGAGGGGGTCCGTTTGGATGGCGACCCGTATTGCGTGATCCCGGAGCAGATGGCGATACAGAAACTATATCTGAATCAAGCTAAGATCGATAGTATTACCGTGAACGAGAACCAAGTGATCCAGAGCGTGGATCAATGGATGAACATGGCTGTGAACCAAATCGGGTCTCGCGAGAAATTGGAGGAATATTTCGGTAAGAAATTTTCCCAGATCAAGGATGAGCGTAAGGAGATGGTGCGGGAGCAGCAGGTAGTGCAACAGATGCAGCATCAATTGATCGGCGAGATCAAGCTGACACCTTCTGAGGTGCGTAAATATTTCAGCCAGTTGTCTCAGGATAGCCTGCCGAACATCCCTACGACAGTAGAGGTGCAAATCGTTACCTTGGAACCGAAGATTCCGTTTGAGGAAACAGACGCTATCAAGGCCCGCTTACGTGATTTCACGGAGCAAGTTAATTCCGGCAAGATGGAATTCTCCACGTTGGCCCGTTTGTACTCGGAAGATCCGGGTTCGGCGTCTCGAGGTGGTGAGCTGGGTTTCATGAGCAAGACACAGCTGTTGCCGGAGTTCGCGAACGTCGCATTCAACTTGAAAGACCCGAAACGTGTCTCCCAGATCGTACAGACGGAGTATGGTTACCATATCATCCAATTGATCGAGAAGCGTGGAGACCGTATCAACTGCCGCCATATCTTATTGAAACCGAAGGTTTCCGATAAGGAGTTGGCGGATGCTACCACTCGTCTGGATTCATTGTACAATGATTTGCAGGCGAATAAGTTCACGTTTGAGGAAGCCGCTACATTCGTCTCTTATGACAAGGATACACGTAATAATAAGGGTTTGATGGTAAACCAAGATTACGAGAGCAGCAATATCGGGAACCCCTAAGTTCGAGATGCAAGAACTTCCGCAGGAAATCGGTAAGGTGGTATATGGCATGAAGTCGGAGAGATCTCCAAGCCTTTTACCATGTTGACGAACAAGCAGAAAGAGGTAGTAGCTATTGTTAAGCTGAAAGCTCGGACGGAAGGACATAAGGCGAATTTGGCCGATGACTTCCAAGCTTTGAAAGCGATCGTAGAGGCTAAGAAACGTGAGGAATTATTGAACGACTGGATCACGAAGAAACAAAAATCAACCTACGTGCGTATTAGTGACGGTTGGAGGAATTGTGATTTCAAATATCCGGGCTGGATTAAGGAATGAGACTAATTAACAGGTTATTTCTAGCGCTCTTATCGTGTGCTTTATCGGTTGGCGTATTCGCGCAAACGCAAGATAGCACGGTGGTAGCCGCCAAAGATAGTGTCGCTCCCAAGAAGACGAAGGTCTTTTTGGAACATGCGAATACGCTTTCGTTCGATAAGGAGAGGAACGCCGAGGCTCAAGTACTGAATGGTGATGTTTGTTTTCGCATGATAGTTCGTATATGTATTGCGATAGCGCATATTTCTTTGAGCAGACCAATTCCTTGGAAGCGTTTAGTAATGTCCGGATGGAACAAGGGGATACCTTGTTCGTGTATGGAAATTACCTGTTTTACGATGGAAATACCCAGATCGCTTATTTGCGGGAGAATGTCCGCATGGAGAATGGGCAGGTTACCTTGTTTACGGATAGCTTGAACTATGAGCGAATCCCGGATATCGGATATTATTTCGACGGAGGTCTGATTGTCGATTCCTTGAATCAGCTCTCTTCTTTTTACGGGCAATATTCGCCTAGTACGAAATTGGCTATCTTCAATGATAGCGTCCGTCTGGAGAATGAGCAATTCACGTTGTATTCCGATACCTTGCATTATAATACGGACTCGAAGATCGCCACGATCCTCGGACCATCCATTATCGTGTCGGATAGCGGCACGATCTATTCTTCTAGGGGTTGGTACGATACCGTGAATAATACCTCTTTGCTATTGGATCGTTCTCAGGTGGTTTCCGGCGACCGTATCTTGACGGGCGACTCTATCGCCTATAACCGGGAACTGGGTTTTGGGGAAGCGTTCGGTAATATGAGTCTGCAAGACACGGCGCAGCATGTCATGCTGGAAGGCCAATATGGCTTTTACAATGAGAAGACCGAGTATGCTTTCGCTACGGATAGCGCTCGTTTCTTGGAATTCAGCCAAGGGGATACATTGTTTCTGCATGGTGATACCTTGAAGATGACTACGGTGGATTCCCTTTATCGGGAGGTGAAAGCTTATTACGGCGTCCGTTTCTATCGGACGGATATGCAAGGTGTTTGCGATTCGATGCAGTTTAATACAAGAGACTCTATATTATATATGTATACGGACCCTATCGTTTGGAATGAACAGTATCAGATCTATGGGGATACGATCTTGATATTTATGAATGATAGCTCGATCGATTTCGCTCACGTGAAGCAATTCGCTTTCGCGATACAGCAAATCGATTCTACTGCGTTCAATCAATTAAAGGGAAATGACTTGAAGGCTTATTTCGAGGGACAGGTCGTGAATCAGATCGATGTGTCGGGCAACGCCGAATCGATTTTCTTCCCATTGGAGAAGGACGGTTCGATGGTCGGCATGAACGAGACCAAGAGCGGTTTCCTTACGATCTGGCTAAAAGACAATAAGTTGGATAAACTGAAGATCTGGCCGACTCCAACAGGTACGATGACCCCTATTCCTGATTTGAAGCCCGACCAGAAATACTTGAAAGACTTTTATTGGTTTGATTATATCCGTCCGAAAGATAAGGATGATATTTATCAGGTCGTGAAAAGAAAAGCTCAAGATGCTCCGAAAAGAAGCAATAAATTCGTACATTAGCGTCGTATTCATAATTAATAGGTAAAGCTATGGCACTTTTCTCGTTTTATAACATGCGTAAACCGCGTCAATATGATCATAAGCCTATTTATTGGGACCCCCATAAGGAAGCCTTGGAGGAACGTATAAGTAAGGTCAAACGTGAAATGGGTGTAGAGGAATCGTTGGAGGAATATAAGCCGCATATCAAGGGAACTTTTATTGAAGGCACCTCACATTTGAAGAGAAGCGTGGGGCGGGGCGAGGATTCCCGGGCTCGTAAGTATAAGAATGTGAAACTGGCGGTAGCTTGGCTGTCTTGGCTGCTTTCTTTTGGTATTTGTTCTGGTAATGAGCGATATCATTCATTTACTTCCGGATCATATCGCCAATCAAATCGCGGCGGGAGAGGTGATTCAACGTCCGGCCTCTGTCGTTAAAGAGTTGGTCGAGAATGCGGTGGACGCTGGCGCTTCCAATATCCAAGTGAACATTAAGGATGCGGGTAAGACATTGATACAGGTGATCGATGACGGGAAAGGTATGTCCGAGACGGATGCTCGCATGGCTTTTGAGCGGCACGCTACTTCTAAGATTTCTACGGCCGAGGATTTATTCTCTTTGCATACGATGGGTTTCCGGGGTGAGGCATTGGCCTCTATCGCCGCTGTCGCCCATATAGAGTTGCGTACCCGGGCTAGGGGGGCGGAGCTTGGTACCTGCCTGTCCATCGCGGGGTCTAACTTGGAGAGTATCGAGCCGGAGGTTGTAACGAGGGAAGTATCTTCTCGGTAAAGAATCTTTTCTTTAATGTTCCCGCCCGCCGGAAATTCTTGAAGTCGAATGAGACGGAATTCCGGAATATCATCAATGAGTTCGAGCGAATCGCCTTGGTGAATCCGCAGGTGGGTATGTCTCTTTATCATAATGACGCGGAGATATTCAATCTGCGAGTCGGGGTTACGTCAGCGCATCATTAATATATATGGTAAGAGTTTAAACCAGAAGTTGCTCTCTCTGGATGCCCAAAGTTCCATGGTGACTATTTCCGGTTTCGTGGGGCGTCCGGACTCGGCGAAGAAGCGGGGGGCATTGCAGTTCTTTTTTGTGAATGGCCGTTATATGAAGCATCCTTATTTCCATAAGGCGATCATGCAGGCTTATGAGCAATTGATTCCAGCCGGGGATATGCCGAATTATTTCGTTTATTTCACGTTGGACCCCTCTTCGATCGATGTCAATATCCATCCGACGAAGACAGAGATTAAGTTTGAGAACGAGCAACCGATCTGGCAGATCCTGATGGCCGCTACCCGGGAGGCGTTGGCTAAATCGAGCGCTATCCCTACGATTGATTTCGACGTGGAGGATGCGATCGATATTCCTGTTTACAACCCGGTCAAGAAAAGTGAGCCTAGTACTTATAAGGCCCCGAAAGTGCAAGTGGATTCCAGTTATAATCCGTTTGACACTACTTCCTATAAAAAACCGGAATTCGATTGGTCTAAATTATATCAAGGGTTTGAGAACGATCGAGTGGCTGCCCAACTGGAGTCCGAGAGTTTCGAGGATGCCCCGATCGAGGAATTGCCGGCCGAGGCTTCGAACCCGGAAAACCTGTTTACGGAGGTAAGTAATCCTTGCTATCAATATAAAGGGCGATATATCGTGACATCCTTGAAATCGGGTCTGGCGATTATTGACCAGCATCGTGCGCATGTGCGTATCTTGTTTGACCAATACCTGTCGAATATCCGTCAGCAGCAAGGTGTATCCCAACAAGTCTTATTCCCGGAGATCGTAGAGTTTACCGCTGCGAGGCGGCTGTACTGCCTTCCTTATTGGAGGATTTGCGCTTCGTCGGCTTTGATCTGAGCAATCTGGGAAATGACAATTACGCGATCAATGGCCTGCCCGCCGGCATAGAAAACCTTGATCCGGTAAATTTGGTAAAGGATATCGTGGACCGGGCGATCGAGACCGGATGCGAGGTGCATGAGAAGATCTGCGAAGCCATCGCCTTGTCTTTAGCGAAAGCCGCCGCTATCCGTCCCGGCAAATCCTTATCCTCGGAAGAGATGGATCATCTGATCGCCTCCCTATTCTCTTGTCCGGACTCGAACCTGACCCCGGATGGAAAGACGATTATCTCCATGCTGACAGATGAGGAGCTGGAGAGAAGATTTAAGTGCTAGGGATGATTTCGATGACATACGTTTCATTGGCCGCATTTGCTTGTGCTACAGCTAAATCCTGTGAAACGTGTGAAGGGTGAGCGGCACTACTTGATAAAGATTGCCATAGCGGGTGTGTTTACGCTCTATATGGAGGGCGGTCAGTACCTTTCCGAAATTGCTTGCCGTGCTACTGCGCATGGCTGCTGGGTTCTTTTCCTTTAATATCTGGAAAATGGAGGCAGCTGATAGTGGATGTACATTTAGGTCTCCCGGACATGCGGCCCGGAAGCAGGCGTGGAACACATCTTCCTCGATCGGACGTTTATAGAAAGCCTCATTCGATCGCATGATCGCCTCCTCCTCTGCGGAGGTGAACCAATGGCGCTCTCCTTTTTGTAACTCGTTTTTCAGCTGGGCGTAGATTTGATCATGCTCGATACCTTCGCAATTAATCTTGCTTTGCACCTCCACGCATAG
>ENA-OQAA01000530-OQAA01000530.1-human-gut-metagenome-genome-assembly--contig:-NODE-530-length-25633-cov-2.578570_pt1 | contig 25633 bp, 35 predicted proteins | sample MGYA00242489_ERZ504515 | MGnify/ENA primary metagenome ERZ504515 (study PRJEB26092, sample SAMD00036237) | human gut metagenome | host: Homo sapiens | study: EMG produced TPA metagenomics assembly of... | reverse complement strand
TGCTAACTGCCATATGCGGTTCACGACCTACGAGGTCGTGGAAACGGTGCCGCTCATCGTCATCAAAAGGATAACTCCCGTGAGCCGTTCGACCGGCAGAAGCTGCTCAACGCGATGCTTCGGGCCTGCGCCAAGCGTCCGGTGAGCTACGAGTCTCTGGAACGCGCCGTCAGTAGCATCGAGCAGACCCTGATGAGCACCTACGACCGCGAGGTGACGAGTGTGCGCATCGGTGAGCTGACCATGCAGGAGCTGAAAAAAATCGACGAGGTGGCCTATGTCCGTTTTGCCTCGGTCTATCAGCAGTTTGCGGACGTCGAAAGCTTCTTCAATGAGCTGAAAAAGCTGATGGGCGACCGTAAGAAGTAAAGTGTAAAAAAGCACGAGCGCCCCATTCTCTGCCGCAGGGCAGGGGATGGGGCGCTTTTTGCGCCTCTTGGACACGGGAAAAGAACTTTTTCTATAAGGTCTGCATCTTTCGGAAGATACGCTGAAAGATGGGACATATAAAAATCCATATAGCCGGGGACACTTAATGACAGCCTCTTACAAATTGAATTACTACGAAGAAAAATAACGATAGCACAATGGAAATATCGGATAGCCTTGCGGATGAAATCCATTTTATAAGACTTATTTTATGCTGGAACAAGACGATGCAATTTCGAATAATATAGATTACACGAAATATAGTTATGCCCCAATGATTTAATTACACAAGTCTCCGCGACAGCCATTCCAGCGTCTCCACCTGAACCTGCGCCCGGCGCAGTTCACCAAATGCTTCCTCGGGGGCATTCAGTTCGAGATGTCCGTCCGCAGCGCGAAGGGCGGCTTCCAGTTCCGTGAAGTCCTGTGTGCGGAGCAGGTGATTCATCCCTTCCCGCATTTTGTCGCAGAGTTCAGCGCCCTCGGCCAGTGCCTGCCGCGCGGAAGGGAGGTCCTCGTCCCGGATGGCCTCCATGGCGTTGTCGATGTCGTCCGAAATATCCTCTGCAAACTTCTGCACCCGCCAACTGCTGTAAAAGGCCACACCCAGCAGCACTGCCACGATGCACAGACACGCATAAATTCGCTTCATCCTACACCTCTCACCGGGAGCTGCCCTTGCGGCGGCTCTCTTTTTTCAGCAGAAAATAGTCTTCTGTCTCGTTGCCCACTAAAAGCAGGATTTCCTCCGGCAGCAGGGTATTGGCCTGCGCTGTCCGCTCGAGCCAGTCCTGGTCTTTGCCGCACCAGTGCAGATTTTCCTCGAGCACCTGCCCATCCAGCACGAAAGGGATGGTCGCATGGCTGTGCTCCACTTTCAGCTGTAAGTCGGCGAGGGTAGCGGTCTCTTTTTCGGGGCGCAGTGCCGCCGAAAGACTGCCATTCGTCTCCACTACGGCGTAGGAGACGTCCCGGGGATCGAAGATGTTTTTGCCACGCAGCGCTTCCATCAAATCAGCAGTCGTCAGCCGGAGGGTGCGCAGAGCGTTCTGGTCGATTTGTCCGTCTAAGATGACCGTCTTGGGACGGCCCGACATCAGGTTGAAAAATTTCTGGCTGCGGAAGCTCAGCGCCGACCCCAGCAGCTCCAAAGCCGCGATGAGGAAGAGGGGAATGAGGCTGGCCGTCACCGGTACTTCTTCCGACTCGATGGAGATGGACGCCAGATTTGAGATGAGAATGGTGGATACCAGCTCTTCGGGCTGCAGTTCGCCCAGCTGACGCTTGCCCATCAGCCGCATGGCGAACAGAACGCAGAGATAGATGAGCAGAGTACGGAAAATCAGAAGCTTCACGAGAAGGCCCTCCTTGTGGGTTGAATAAGCACCGTTGGTGGGGGAATACTGGCAGGCAAAGGGGGGATACCGTATGCTGCAGCTTTCCTCGTCGCTGGAAGAAAATCTGGCGGCGCTCAACGCTAGGTTTGGCGCTTCGGCGGATTTTTATGCCAAGCGCATCGAGCTTTATCACTGCCCGGGGGCCATCGTCCTTTTCGACAATATGGCCAGCCTCGAGTCACTCTGGTCGCTTTTACTGGACGCCGCTACCCGGCATACGCCCAGCCTCGAACCGGAGCGGATGCCTCACAGCGGTACGCAGGTGTATGAGCTTCTGATGCATCACTCCGGTCTGCCGCCGAGGACGGCCCGGTCAAGGACATGGACGACCTCATCCGCCGCATGACCGCCGGCATGGCCGTGCTTCTGCTGGACGGGTGCAAAAAGGGGCTTGTCTTCTCGGTGCAGGGGCTGAAATCGCGCTCGGTGGAAGAGCCCTCCGGGGAAGGAAACCTTCGCGGCTCCCGGGAGGGATTCGCCGACCTGCTGCGGGTCAACCTGAGTCTACTGCGCCGCCTCATCCGTACCGATACCCTCGTGATGGAGACCGCACAGGCCGACTGTGCCATGAAGACCGAATACGCCATCTGCTACTGCAAAGACAAGGCCGGCAAGACGGCAGTGGCGCAGGTGCGCCGGACGCTCCAGGAGGCAAAGCCAGAGATTCTGCTGGATTCCAGCTACTTTGTACCGTGGCTTTTCCCGGCCAGGTGGCGGCTGTTCGCCCCGGTGAGCTATACCGAGCGCCCGGCTTCCGCCGCCGCAAAGCTCTGTGAGGGGAAAATCATCATCCTTGTCAACGGCAGCCCCTCGGCGTTGGTGCTGCCGTCCCTTTTCTGCGAGAACTTCGACTGCCTCGACGACTACGCCACCACGGCAGTTTTTTCGTCGTTCCTGCGCGTCCTGAAATATGGCTCGTTTTATCTCAGCATCTTTCTGCCGGGCGTTTTTGTCTGTCTGGCGGTCTATCTGCCCGAGCTCATCCCACCGCAGTTATTATTCAAAATCGCGGCGGCAGAAAAGGCGACGCCTCTGCCGCTCTTTGCCGAGATGCTGCTGGTCATCATCTTGTTGGAGATCATCCGGGAGGCCGGGCTTCGGATGCCCCAGACGCTGGGCCACTCGGTAAGCCTCGTCGCGGCGCTCATCATCGGTGACGCCGCCATCGGGGCCGGACTGCTGAGCACGCCGGTCATCCTCGTAGCCAGCATCACGGCCATCTCGGTCTTTGTGACGCCCTCGCTGTACGAACCGGCCACATTGCTGCGATTGGGCGTTACGCTGGCCGCCGGTCTGGCCGGGCCGGTAGGTCTGGTGTGTGCGGCCTTGGGCGTGTTGGCTGCACTGACGTCCATCTCCGCGATGGGGGTACCCTATCTTTCGGGCGCAGTCTTTTCGGGTGACGGCGTCGTCCGCCGCAACTATCGGGCGCTGTCCCGCCGCCCATTCACCATCTGGCAAAGGAGGGGTTCCTGAATGCAGCAAAAACAGACATTCTCGGCCCAGACGCTGACACTCAGCGTCGCGGCGGCGGAGCTGGGCCGCGCCATCTTCGGGGCAGGGAAGACCGGCTCCGTCCGCGCCGTCCTGCTGAGCAATGTACTGGCGGCAGCGGCTTCGTGCTCCTTGCCGCACTCGTCTCGGTCAACGCCTCCCGTCTGAACCGCCCGGGCTTTGCAGGAAAGTGCATCTGTGCCGTCTTTCTGCTCTGGTATCTCTTCGAACTTGTCCGGACGGCTGCAATGCTCCAACAAGCCTGCTGGGAACAGTTTGCGTCTATGGCCTTCATCGGTCTGCTGCCGTTCTTTCTCTGGGCAGGGTGGAGCCTCGGCTGTGAGCTGTATGACCGGATGGCCTCCGTCCTCGGGTGGCTCGTAGTGCTGGGTATCGTGTTCTGTGTGCTGGGGCTGGCCGGACAGCTGCAATGGCAGGTGCTCGTGACAGGTGAGACGGCACATTCGTTTGTGCTTCCGGATGCATCTTTTTACCCGGAATATTTCTCCTTTCCGCTTCTCTGTATGAGCGAAAATAATGCGAAAATCAGCAAAAAGCCTGTCGTGTGGCTTCCAATCATTGCCGCCGTCATTTCATCGGGTTATGCGCTGGGGCTGGCCCTTCTTTTCGGCGCACCGCAGGCTTACCCGGGTTATGAGCTGCTGCGGGCGTGGAGCTTCGGCGGCATCTCCCGCTTTGATGCTGCGTTCCTGCTCCTCTGGCTGGCGGCAGCGATCTTCCGCTTCAGCTTTATCGTCCGTGCCGTCCGGCTGCTCTGTGAGCGCCTTGCCGAAGGGCCTGTCAATGCGGAGGCTGCACGATGACCCGCCGGGGCTGGCTGCGCTGATGGCCGCAGGCGTCCTCGTCGTCTGGCTCTGCCTCTTTTTGCATTGGGACAACACCGAAAAAAGCATGATACGCGCCCTTCTCGTCGAGACGAACGGCGACAGCTGGACAGTGGGTCTGCTGTACCAGTTCCCGGAAGCCTCCGCCGATTCCTCTGAGGCCAAAGCCGCTATCCGTCTCTGTATGGGCCAAGGCCCCGAGCTTTCTTCTGCCATTTCTGCCGCCGAGAAAGCCCTGCCCCAGCGGGCGGACTGGCGGCTCTGCGAATACCTTCTGGCCGGGCAGGATTCGGTGCGGCAGACGCTGTCCGCCTGTGAAGAACTGTTTCTCCATCGACCCTACGGGCGGCTGGCGTCCCGGGTGTTCGGGGGAAGTTTTTCGGTAGAGACACTGAAAGAGCGAGCCGATGAATCAGACGTCATGCCTGAAAATCTCCTGCAATGCGTCAAAAACGCTGCCCCGGCCGCGCCCCGGCTCTATCAGCAGAGCAGCGGCTTCATCCTGCCTGTCGTGGAGCTGGAAGACGAGGATACACATTGCAGGCCCGAAGCCCTCATCGTCACCCCGGAACAGACCGGCCAGCTGACCGAGTCCCAGACGGAAATGGCACTCTTATTGCAGGGCAAAAGCTGGACGGATACAGGGGAGCATCGCTTTGCGCTGGAAGTCGGGCCGCTCCGTCTGCGCCGGGCTTTCTGCGGCGTGGAGCGGGAAGGGGAGAGCTTCCTTCTCCGGGTGAACGCGCTCTCACGCAATAATGCCCTGCCCGCCGACGCCGAAGCAGAACTGGAAGCCTCTGTGCGGACACCGTCCGCCGCTGCTGGACGCTGGGGCTGGACATCTCCGGACTCGGTGCGCATCAGGCACTGCGTGACGGTCACTTTGCGCTCACAACAAAAAACTCTGCCCGGAAATTCGGGCAGACGTGAAACTCATGAAATGTTAAGAAGCCGTTTCGAAGATCACGGTGATGGTGGTACTCGTCCACAACGCTGTCCAGCTTGATGCGGGCGTTGTGGATGCGGGCGATGTGTTTGACGATGGCCAGACCCAGACCGGTGCCGCCGGTGGCTTTGCTGCGGCTCTTGTCCACCCGGTAGAAGCGCTCGAACACGCTGGTCTGCGCCTCTTTCGGGATACCGATGCCGTTGTCCTTCACGGTCAGGGTGCAGTGACCGTCCCGGGTGCAGGCCGTGATGATCTGGACTTTTCCACCGGGGCGGTTGTAGCGGATGGCGTTGTCGCAGAGGTTCTGGCACAGCTCATCCAGCAGGACGCGGCTGCCTGTCACAGGGGCGCTTTCGCCGAGGTAGGTCAGGGAGATATAGGAGTGCCGGGCGTTGACCTTCTGGCGCTCCACGCACTCGCGGGCCACATCCAACAGATCGACCGTTTCCATTGCAGGCGCAGCACCCGTCTCGCTCACATTGTCGAGGTGGGAGAGCTGCAGAATATCGTTGACCAGCTGTATCATCCGGCTGGCCTCTACATGGATCTTGCGGGCAAAACCTGGCGTATCCTCGGGTTTTGCAATGCCGGTCTCGATGAGCTCTGCATAACCGGAGATGCTGGTCAGAGGCGTTTTCAGCTCGTGGCTGACATTGGCCGTGAACTCCTGCCGCATTTTCTCGTTATTTTCCCGCAGCATCCGGTCGGAGTGGATGCTCTCGGCAAAGGGGATAAGCTCCTTGTAGGGGACATTCTCCTGGATGTGGTCGAGGTCATCGGTCATCTTGAGCACAGGCTGGACAAGGCTCTTGGTCAGCAGTCCGGCAATGATGGCGCTGCGCCCATCATCAGGAAACAGCTCAGCACGATGGCAGGCAGAGCAGCGTCATAAATGGACCAGATCGTCTCAGAATCCTGCGCCACCCGGAGGATGTCTCCGTTCGTCAGCAGCATGGCGTAATAATAAGTCTCATAGCCCAGCGTCTGGGAGTCGCGGCAGTCGCGGCCCACACCGCTCTTCATGGCCTGTTGTATCTCGGGGCGGCTCAGATGGTTCTCCATCGGCTGGTTGGTGGCCGACTCAAAGAGCACACTGCCGTCCGAGGCGATGAGAGTGATGCGCAGCGAGCCGTCCACATAAGTTTCCAGCTGGCTGGGGGTGTCCACCTGCGCACAGCCGACAGCCACAAGGTCGCTTCCCGCTCGAGGCTGTCCAGGCCTGCTCCCGGAACGCCTTGTGGAACACAAAGATGCAGAGCGCAGCGGTACACGCCAGCCCCGCAAAGCCCATCAGAAACAGCAGATAGCTTATTTTTTCTTCCATGCTGCGTGGTTTCATTGCTCGAGCTCCTCCTCGCTGTCCGTCAGCTTGTAGCCCACCTTCCGCACTGTGCAGATGTACTTTCCGGCCTCGCCCAGCTTTTTGCGCAGGGTGCGGATGTGCATATCCACGGTCCGGCTCTCCACCGAGATGTCAGTACCCCACACTACCTGCAAAATGGTCTCGCGGGTGACGACAAGGTTGGTGTTTTCCAGCAGCAGGCGGAGCAGGCTGTATTCTTTGTAAGTCAGCTCCACCGGTGCGCCGCTGACGGTGACGCTGTGGCGGGCATTGTCCAGCAGGATCTCCCGGAAGCTGTAGACGTTGGGCCGCGCCTCGGGCTCTGCCCGGCGGAGGGCTGCCCGCACCCGGCTCAGGAACTCCATGATGCCAAAGGGCTTGGTGATGTAGTCGTCTGCGCCGCAGTCGAGGCCGCGCACGGTGTCCAGCTCGCTGGACTTGGCCGTTATCATGATGATGGGCAGACGCCGCAGGGAAGGGGCGGCGCGGAGCTTTTTCAGGATGGAGAAGCCGTCCTCACCGGGGAGCATCACGTCCAGAATGACCAGTTCCGGCGGCGCGGTGTGGACGGCCTGCCAGAAGGGTTCTGAGGACTCGAAGCCCACGGCCTCGTAGCCGTTGGACTGTAATGCATACTGCTCTAATTCACGGATGGCTGAATCGTCTTCTACGATATAGATCATGCCTGTTTGTCCTCCGTTTCGGTGACGTTTTCGTCGGGGAAGAGATAGCGCTCACGGTAGCGGTTCAGGCGGCGCTGGAACTGCTCGCTCTCCTTGGTGGAGGCATGGCCGCTGCGCAGGTCGTTGAGGTAGGCGTGGGTGTCGAAGCTGTCCTGTGCTACCTCGATCTGGGCAACTGCTACGTTGCTGCAGTGGTCGCAGACGCGCTCGTAGTTGGTCAGCAGGTCTTCCAGCACGAAGCCATACTCGATGGAACAGCTGCCGGCCTGCAGGCGGGCGACGTGCCGTGCCTTGATGGCGCGCACCAGCTCGTCCACGACGGTCTCCAGAGGTTCGACCTTGCTTGCCAGATGCAGGTCATCCTTGCGGAAGGCGTCAGTGGTGCGGTTCAGCACGTCCTGCACGGCGTCCTCAAGCACCTGCAGCTCTTCGCGGGCGTCGGTGGAGAAGTTGATCTCCTTGGTGTGCATCTCCTGTGCGGATTCCAGAAGGTTCACGGAATGGTCGCTGATGCGCTCGAAATCGCTGATGGTGTGGAGCAGGGTATTCACGCTCTGGCTGTCCGCATGGTTCAGCTCACGGCTGGACAGCTTGACCAGATAGGTGCCGAGAGCATCTTCGTACTGGTCAACTTTGCTCTCCTCGTCCCGGACTTTCTGGGCCAGCGTATCATCCCAGGTGTGGGTCAGCTCATGGCCTGCATGACGCCCACACGGGCCAGCTCGGCCATGTCAGCAGTAGCAGAGTGGGCGCGGGCCACGGCCACAGCCGGGGTGTTCAGCAGACGCTCATCCAGCAGAGCAAAGCTCTCTTTTTCGGCGTCGTCGGGGATGGTGAGGATGGCCAGCTTTTCCAGACCATTTGCGAAGGGGAGAAGGATGAGGGTGGCCGCGATGTTGAAGGCGGAGTGGACCACAGCAATGCCCCAGGCGGCGATGGTCTCGTTCACAAAATCAAAGTGGACCACGGCGTTCAGACCGTAGAAACCGGCCAGAAAGACCGTGACACCGATGATGTTGAAGTAGAGGTGGACCATGGCGGCACGGCGGGCATTCTTATTTGCGCCCACAGAAGAGATCAGCGCGGTGACACAGGTGCCGATATTCTGACCCATGATGATAGGGATAGCGCTGCCGTAGGTGATGACGCCGGTAGCGCTCAGCGCCTGCAGGATGCCGACGCTGGCGCTGGAACTCTGGATGATGCCGGTGACCAGTGCGCCCACCAGAACGCCGAGGATGGGATTGGAGAAGCGGACGAAGAGGTTGGTGAACCATGCCTCACCCTGCAGGGGCTCGACGGCATTGGACATGGTAGTCATGCCGGTCATCAGGATGGCAAAGCCGATGAGGATCGTGCCGATGCCCTTTTTCTTCTCATTCTTGCCCATATAGAGCAGGATGCCGATGAAGGCGAGAATGGGGCTGAAAGAGGTGGGCTTGAGCATCTGGATCCAGATGCTGTCACCCTGCAGGCCGGAAAGGCTCAGCAGCCAGCTGGTGACAGTGGTACCCACATTGCTGCCCATAATGATGCCGATGGCCTGATGCAGCTCCATGATGCCGCTGTTGACGAAGCCGACCACCATGACGGTGGTAGCACTGGAACTCTGGATGATGGCGGTCACGCACAGACCGAGGAAGAAGCCCTTGAGGGGGTTATCCGTCAGCTTGCTCAGGATCTTCTGCAGATGGCCGCCGGCCTGTTTCTCAAGGGCTTTGCCCATGATGTCCATGCCGAACAGGAACAGAGCCAGACCGCCCAGCAGAGAAAAGACATTGAATAGAGTCATGTTTTACTCCTCACTTGTTGAAGCTTGCGTTTGTACATCGACAGCGGCCGTAGAGGACCCGTGCAGGAGCATGTCTCAACTTTTTACACGACCTGCACTGGATTTCACCGGCCCTATCCCTGATTATGAGTATACGAGCGGAATGTAAAATCGGAAACCGGCGAAATGTAAAACTCATGTAAAGTAAACTCTATCCCTGTCTCCTATTATATGGTTTTGGCCCTCAGATGCAAGCGCTGGCGCAAAACCAGAAAAGATTCCTGAAAGAATTGTTGTTTTTGCTGTCCGTCTCGATTATAATATAAAGAAGGATAAACTGTGCTGCCTTTTGGTATGGCGGAGCACAGAGGATGCAGGAGGAAAAACGAATGGGGAATTTCGCTGTTTCGCTCAAGCGGCTGGTCGAGAAGGTCAGCCTCGAGGTTATCTATACGCCCTGCGATTTGGACAAGATCAGCGTCGAGATCGCAGAGGTCAACCGTCCCGGCCTGTTTCTGGCCGGTTACTACGATTATTTCGATAAGCTGCGCTTACAGATCATGGGCCTTGCAGAAATGAACTTTCTGGCCGGTCTTACGCCGGAAAAGCGCCGTGAGCGCCTCGACCAGCTGTTCCGCCAGCAGCCTCCGGCCGTCATCCTCTGCCGCAACGAGGAATTGGAACCCTTCCCGGAGATGCAGGAACTTGCAAAACAGCACGGGGTAGCCCTGCTGCGCTCCAACGAGACGACCTGCACCATGATGGGCAGCCTCATCAGCATGCTGAACCTTGAACTGGCTCCCCGCATCACCCGCCACGGCGTGCTGGTGGAAGTTTACGGTGAAGGCATCCTCATTCTCGGCGACAGCGGCATCGGCAAGAGCGAGCTGGCCATCGAGCTGGTCAAGCGCGGTCACCGCCTCGTCGCCGACGATGCCGTGGAGCTGCGCAAGGTCTCCAACCGTCAGATCATGGGTACTGCGCCGGAAAACATCCGCCACTTCATTGAGCTGCGCGGCATCGGCATCGTCAACGTGGCCCGCGTGTTCGGTGTGGGCGCGGTCAAGGTGAGTGAAAGCCTCGACCTCGTCGTCCAGCTGGAAGCATGGGACCCCACCAAAAACTATCAGCGCACCGGCTTGGAAAGCGAGTATTATGACATTCTGGCGTCAACATCCCCAGCACCATCATCCCGTTTCGCCCGGACGCAACCTCGCAGTCGTGCTGGAAACGGCGGCTATCAATAACCGCCAGAAGAAGATGGCTATAACGCCGCCAAGGAGCTGCTCATCCGTCTGGGCCTGAACGACACGATGGACTGATTTTCTACCGATAGAGGGAGAACGAATGGAACGATTGAAACAGGCTTTGTCCGCTGCGGGCATTGCATACAAAGAAAATGAGCCGCTCAGCGCGCACTGCACTTTCCGCATCGGCGGCCCGGCAGATGTCTTTATCCTGCCGGAAAATGAGGCGCAGCTCTGCGCTGCCATCAAGCTGGCGAAGGAAGCGAATATCAAATATTATCTACTGGGCAACGGCAGCAACATCCTGTTTGAGGATGCGGGCTACCGGGGAGCTGTCATCAATGTATCGGCCATGAAGAGCGCAATCGGTATTCTTGAAAACATCTGTTTCCCGGGCAAAGATCCGGCCCTGACTTACGATGCTGTCGTTGTCGGTGCAGACAAGATGCTCTCGTCGCTCTGCATGACGGCGCTGGAAAACAGCCTCACCGGTCTTGAGTTTGCCTACGGCATCCCGGGTACGGTGGGCGGTGCTGTCTACATGAACGCCGGAGCTTACGGCGGCGAGATGAAGGACGTGCTGGTCTCCGTGCGGTATCTGACCGCAGAAGGGGAGACCGTTGAGATACCGGCAGAACAGCTCGACCTCAGATACCGCCACAGCATTTTCGAAGAAAACGGCGGCTGCATCCTCTCGGCAAAGTTCCACCTCGCAAGAGGCAATGCCGCCGACATCCGCGCCAGGATGAACGACCTGATGGCCCGCCGCAAAGACAAACAGCCTCTCGACAAGCCCAGCGCCGGCAGCACCTTCAAGCGGCCGGTGGGCGCATTTGCGGCGGCCTCATCGACCAGTGCGGTCTGCGGGGCTACCGCCATGGCGGCGCAGCGTCAGTGACAAGCACTGCGGCTTTGTGGTCAATCTGGGTGGAGCGACCTGTGCAGATGTGCTGGCTCTGTGCGATGAGGTGCGTGTCATCGTGAAAGAAAAGACCGGCTATGACCTCGAAAAAGAAATTCGTGTGGTGGAAGCATAAAAGAAAGAGGCGTGCAAAATGAATCTTCTCATCGTCAGCGGCCTTTCCGGTGCAGGCAAATCTGTCGCCATGAATGCACTGGAAGACATCGGCTTTTTCTGCATTGATAACATCCCGGCGGCACTGCTGCCCAGCATCACGGCGTTTTCGAAAGCGGGTGACAACCAGCTCAAGCGGGTGGCTCTCTGCATGGACATCCGCGGCTGCCGCACGCCGGAAGAAATCGAAGAAGCTCTTTCTCAGTTGGATGCGCAGAGGATAGAATATGAGATCTTGTTTCTTGATGCCCCGGACGATGTGCTGATGCGCCGCTACAGTGAGACGCGCCGCCGCCATCCGATGAGCATTTCCGACGGCCTTTCCACCCGGGAAGCCTTCCGCAGGGAGCGCGAGATCTTGCAGCCCCTCAAAGACCGGCAGATTATACCATCAATACCGGCCTGCTCTCCACCTCGCAGAACAAAGAGCGCATCTGCGACCTGTTCAACCAGAACGGCGGCGCGAAGAGCGCCATGCGACTGACGGTTATGTCTTTCGGCTTCAAGTTCGGCATCCCACCGGAGGCAGATCTTGTGCTGGATGTCCGCTGTCTTCCTAACCCTTTTTATGTCCCGGAACTGAAGCATAAAACGGGTCTTGATGAAGAGGTCGTCGATTTTGTCATGAGCCACCCGGAGGCGCAGGAGCTTTTGAAGCGCTATGAATCGTTTCTGGAATATGCTCTTCCGCTCTACGTCAAGGAAGGCAAAAGCCAGCTCACCATCGCAGTGGGCTGCACCGGCGGCAAGCATCGTTCCATCACATTTGCGCGGAAAATCGCGGAATACTGCGAAAAGCTTGGCTACAAGCCCGGCATCCAGCACCGCGATTCTGTCCGTTGAAAGGATAAACATATCATGAGTTTTGCATCCCAGGCAAGGGAGGAGATCGCCCGGCGCAGTCTGCAGAAGGACTGCTGCGTCCGCGCTGCCGCCTATGGAATTGCCTGCTTCGCCAAGTACTTCGACGCCAGCGGGCTGGTGCTGCAGACGGAACAGGAGCTGACGACGCAGGTGGCTTCCCAGCTGTTTTGCGCGCTGCGGTGTACAGGGCGACATCATCGAGAAGCAGCGTCCCAGCGGGGTGGTCTATGAGTTCAGCATCCGCGCACCGGAGCAGGTGGCGCGGATGCACGAGCTTTTCGGCACCACCGGCACCGAGACGAGCCTGCAGATAGACCCCAGACTGATTCGCTGCCAGACGTGCGTCAGCGCGTACATCGGGGCAGCTTTTTTGTGCAGCGGCACGGTCACTGACCCGCAAAAGGAGTATAACATCGAGTTCCTCACCAGCCGCACGAACCTTGCGCGCGACTTCGAAGCCCTGCTGGCGGAGCACGAGTTTGCACCCCACCGCACCCGCCGCAACGGCGTGAACCTTGTTTACGTCAAGAGCTGCGACAACGTGGAGCGCATCCTTTCCTTTATGGGGGCGGCAGAGGCATCGGCCCAGCTCAGCGCCCAGAAGGCTGTCAAGCAGATGCGCAACCAGATCAACCGCCACACCAACTGCGATACCGCAAACCTGGGCAAGACGGCCCGTGCCAACGCCCAGACTCTCAAAGCCATCCGCTTTCTGGAAGAGCAGGGGGCGCTGGAAACGCTGCCCGAGGCGCTGCAGCAGGCAGCAGCCCGGCGGCTGGAATGTCCTGATTTATCGCTGGCGGCGCTCTGCGGGTGCTTTGACCCGCCCATGAGCAAATCGGGTCTTTCTCACCGGATGAAAAAGCTGGAAGCGCTGGCCGACGCCTGCGTCAGCGGCTCGAAGAACACACTGAAACAGAGGAGGCAGGAGCATGAGCGATGTGACCGAAGGGAACCGTCAGGGGAGAGACTTCGTTCATCTCCATATCCATACCGAATACAGCCTGCTGGATGGTGCCTGCCGTATCGACCAGCTCATGGACCGCGTCAAGGAGTGCGGCCAGAGCGCCATCGCCATCACGGACCACGGCGTCATGTACGGCTGTGTCCAGTTCTATAAGGCCGCAAAAAAGGCAGGCATCAAGCTATTATCGGCTGTGAGGTCTATGTGGCCACCCGCACCCGCTTCGATAAAGTCAACAAAATCGACGGCAACAACCATCTTATCCTGCTCTGCAAGAATGAGACAGGCTATAAGAACCTCATCAAGATGGTGTCCGCTGCTTCGTGGAGGGCTTTTATTCCAAGCCTCGTGTAGACAAGCAGCTTCTCGAGCAGTATCATGAGGGGCTTATCTGCCTGTCTGCCTGCCTCGCAGGCGAGATCCCGCAAGCCATTCTGGCGGGAGATTACGAGAGGGCAAAGGCCACGGCCCTGTGGTATCAGGAGCTGTTCGGCAAGGACAATTACTACATCGAACTGCAGGACCACGGCCTCGAAGAGGATACGATCGTCCTGCCCCAGCTCATCAAACTGGCGCGGGAGACCGGCATCCCGATGGCAGCCACCAACGACTCCCACTATCTGCGGAAGGATGACGCCAAGATGCAGAGCATCCTGCTCTGCATCCAGACAGGCAAGACCATTCAGGATGCCGACCGGATGGAGTTCCGGACCGACGAATTCTACGTCAAAACGACGGATGAAATGTATGAGTTGTTCGCAATGGTGCCGGAAGCCTGTGCCAACACCCAGAAAATTGCGGACCAGTGCAATTTTGACTTCGACTTTGGACACACCAAAATTCCATATTACAAAGCCCCGAACGGGATGGACAATCAGGAGTTTTTCGAGAAGCTCTGCTGGGACGGCCTCGAGCGCCGCTACGGCTCGGATGTCCACAGTCCAATAAGGACCGCCTGACCTATGAGATCGGCGTGGTCAAGTCGATGGGCTATACCAACTACTACCTCATTGTCTGGGATTATATCAACTACGCCAAGAGTCAGGGCATTCCGGTAGGCCCGGGCCGTGGCTCGGGCGCGGGCAGCATCGCGGCTTACTGTGTAGGCATCACCGACATCGACCCCATCCGCTACAACCTCATCTTCGAGCGATTCCTGAACCCCGAGCGCGTCAGTATGCCCGATTTTGACGTCGATTTCTGCTATGAGCGCCGTCAGGAGGTCATCGACTACGTCAACCGGAAGTACGGCGCAGACCATGTAGCCCAGATCGTCACCTTCGGCACCATGGCCGCCCGCAACGCCATCCGCGATGTGGGCCGCGTGATGGGCATGCCCTATCAGAGCGTGGATGTGGTGGCAAAGCAGGTGCCGATGGAGCTGAAAATGACGCTGAAACGCGCCTTGGAGGTCTCGCCGGAGCTGAAGCGGATGTACGACAGCGACCCGCAGGTCACAGAACTTATCGACACTGCGCTGAAAGTTGAAGGTATGCCCCGCCACGCCTCCACCCATGCGGCCGGCGTCGTCATTACCCCGGAACCGACAGACTATTATCTGCCCTGGCCACCAACGACCGGCCTGCCTGTCACCCAGTTCAATATGACCGAGATCGAAGAGCTGGGTCTGCTGAAAATGGACTTCCTCGGCCTGCGCACCCTGACGGTCATCCGGGACGCGGAGGCGGCCATCCAGAAAAAAGACCCGTCCTTCTCCATCCAGAAACTGGATTATGACGATGCAGTGACTTATAAGATGCTGGGTCAAGGTGAAACGGAGGGCGTGTTCCAGCTCGAATCCTCGGGTATGAAACAGGTCCTCGTGGGTCTGCAGCCTCAGAACCTTGAAGATGTCATCGCTCTTATCAGTCTTTACCGCCCCGGCCCGATGGACTCCATCCCGACCTACCTGCGCAACCGCCACGAGCCGGATAAGATCAGCTATAAAACGCCACAGCTGGCCCACATCCTCGACGTCACCAACGGCTGTATCGTCTACCAGGAACAGGTCATGCAGATATTCCGTGAACTGGCCGGTTTCTCGTTCGGACAGGCAGATAACGTCCGCCGTGCCATGAGTAAAAAGAAGCACGCGGTGATGGAGGCAGAACGCGAGCATTTTGTCCACGGCTGCACCGAGCCGGGTCACGAATGCCCGGGCTGTGTCGCCAATGGCATCTCCGAGAAAGTTGCCAACGAAATTTACGATGAAATGTCAAGTTTTGCGTCCTACGCCTTCAATAAAAGCCATGCGGCCTGCTACGCTTACGTCGCATTCCAGACGGCTTATCTCAAGTGTCATTACCCCAGCGAGTTTATGGCCGCATTGCTCACCAGTGTGCTTGACAATACCGACAAAGTCATCGAGTATTCGGGAGAGTGCGCCCGCCTGGGCATCAAGGTGCTTCCGCCGGACGTCAATATCTCGAACGGCGGCTTCACGGCGGACAACGGCAAGATCCGTTTCGGCCTGAATGCGGTCAAGAATGTGGGCCGCAACCTCATCGAGCGAGTCGTGGAAGAGAGAAAAGAGAAGCCATATTCGAGCCTCTACGATTTCTGTAAGCGGATGCACGGCACTGAGCTGAACCGCCGGGCCGTGGAATGCCTTATCAAGGCGGGTGCCTTCGACAGTATGGGCGTCAACCGCCACAGCCTTGTGGAAGCCGTGGACGGCATCATCAAGAGCGTGGAGAGCGACTCCCGCCGCAATCTTGAGGGACAGCTGGACCTGTTCTCGGTGATGAGCGGCGAATCTCAGACTTCCGACACTGACAGCTACGAGATAAAGCCCTTCCCGGAGTACAGCCACACCGAACTGCTCCAGCAGGAGAAAGAGGTCAGCGGCCTCTATCTGTCCGGCCACCCGCTGGATGCCTATCGGGAACAGTCGGCACGCTTTGCGTCCAACAGCATCAAGGAGCTCACCGGCGAGGACGCTCACAAGCTGGACGGCAATCATGTCCGTATCGTATGTACCATCGTCAAAAACCGGATGATGACCACCAAGTCCAACACGATGATGGCCTTCACCAGCGTGGAGGACCTGACCGGTACGATGGAGGTCATCGTCTTCCCACGGGTACTGGATACTTTCCGCGATGCGCTCAAGGAAATGCCGTCGTGGTCATCGAGGGACGCCTCTCCGTGCGTGAAGATGAGCCTTCCAAGCTGATGGCTGAGAGCATCTCGCCCATCGGGGGCTACGACCCCAAGCACCCGCAGACCAACCGCCCCAACCTCATGCGGGATGCCGCCCAGCGGCTCTATGTCCGCCTGCCGTCCCGCAGCTGCCCCGAGTATACAAAGGTCATCAATCTTCTTGAGATATTCGACGGCGATATGCCCGTCATTTTCTATCTCGAGGATGTCAAGCAGAAGCTCGCCGCGCCCCGGAGACTCTATGCTTCGGGCCATCCACTGCTGCTCCAGGAGCTGAAACGTCTGCTTGGTGAACGCAATGTCGCAACAAAATGACATTTCTGTGCATCAATCATTATTCCCGCGCTGTTTTCAAATGATTAACTTTGTGATATACTTGTCTAAGGCAAGCCATAGCAAATATGTTGCATCGAGTCGGGCCGCATCTGTGGAAGAAGGGGATGCGCGCGCCCCGAGTGGTATGTGAAGAAACAAATTGGAGGGAATCTCTCTATGGAAAAGCAAATCAAGACGATCGGTGTTCTCACCAGCGGCGGCGATGCCCCCGGCATGAACGCAGCTGTCCGTGCCGTGGTCCGTACCGGCCTGCACAAGGGCTTCCGCATGATCGGCATCCAGCGCGGCTATAACGGTCTGCTGAACGGCGAGTGCTTCGAAATGAACCTGCGCAGTGTCTCGAACATCATCTCTGCCGGCGGCACCATCCTCTACACCGCACGCTGCCTTGAGTTCAAGACCAAAGAGGGCCAGGACAAAGGCGCAGCCAAGTGCCGTGAGCTGGGCATCGACGCGCTGGTGGTCATTGGCGGCGACGGTTCTTACCGCGGCGCCCGTGAGCTGGCACACCGCGGCATCCCGATGATCGGCCTGCCCGGCACCATCGACAACGATATTGCCTGCACCGACTACACCATCGGTTACGATACCGCTATGAACACTGCGCTGGAGATGATCGACAAGCTGCGCGACACCACCCAGAGCCATGACCGCTGCAGCGTCGTCGAGGTCATGGGCCGCAACGCTGGTTACATTGCTCTGAACGTCGCCATCGCCTCCGGCGCTATGGCCGTGCTGCTGCCCGAGAAGGAGTTCGATATGCAGCGCGATATCCTCGATAAGATCGTCGAGACCAGCGCACCGGCAAGCGTCACTTCATCGTCATCGTCGCAGAGGGCATCGGCCACTCCCAGGAGATCGCCAACGAGATCCAGGCCCGCACCGGCATCGACACCCGTGCCACTATTCTGGGCCACGTCCAGCGCGGCGGCTCTCCCACGCTGCGTGACCGTGTGAACGCCTCTGCTATGGGTTACCACGCCGTCTGCCTGCTCGAGCAGGGCAAGTATAACCGCATCGTCGGCATGAAGGGTGAGGAGCTGGTGGATTACCCCGTAGATGAGGCCCTCGAGATGACCAAGAGCATCGACCCGGTCCTCGTGGACGTTTGCAATACGATCTCGATTTGAGTTTTTGAACATAGCGCAGAGCTGTATTTCTCAGAAAAAAGGGGGAAAGCAGCTCTGCTTTTTTTGTTTACGAAAAACACCGTTTTGTGGTATACTATCGCAAGAGAATCAAGACGCGGCGCTCTGTCCCGCGTCAGGCAGGAGAGTGGAACTGTGGAACTGGAACAAGCCAAGAAGCGCGTAGAGGAACTGCGCACTGTGATCGAGAAGAATAACCGCCTTTATTACGACCAGGACGCCCCCGAACTGGAGGACTTTGAATACGACGCCCTGACGCGGGAATTGAAGGAGCTGGAAGCGCAGTACCCGGAGCTGGTCACTCCAGCTTCGCCCACCCAGCATGTCGGCGGCACCCCCAGCGGACGCTTCGCAAAAGTGACACATGTCGTCAAGATGGAAAGCTTGCTGGATGCATTTTCCTACGATGAACTGCGTGATTTCGACCGCAGAGTGCGTGACGCGGGCATCGAGCCGGAGTATGTCGTCGAAATCAAAATCGACGGTCTTTCTTGCAGCCTTGAGTACGAGAACGGTGAACTGGTCCGTGCTTCTACCCGCGGCGATGGTGTCGTGGGCGAGGACGTCACCGCCAATGTCCGGGCTATCAAAAAGATACCGAAGAAGCTGAAGAATGCCCCTGAGTTTCTCGAGGTGCGCGGCGAAGTTATATGCCCCATGAGGCGTTCCAGCACCTCTGCGCCGAGCAGGAATTGCAGGGCGCGGCACCCTTCAAGAATCCCCGCAACGCCGCCGCCGGTTCGCTGCGCCAGAAGGACGCCAAGATCACCGGGAGCCGCGGCCTTTCGATTTTTGTTTTCAACGTCCAGCAGGTGCGTGGCAAGGAGCTGACTACCCACGCGGAAAGCCTCGATTACCTCAAAAGTCTCGGCCTGCCGGTCTCTCCCCGCTACCACATCGTCCACGATATTGAGGACGCGATCAAGGAAATCGAGCAGATCGGGCAGAACCGCTCAAAGCTCGATTTCGACATGGACGGCGCGGTCATCAAGGTCAATGACTTCGCCCAGCGCGATCGGATGGCTCTACCAACAAGTTCCCCCGCTGGGCCATCGCGTTCAAGTATCCGCCCGAAGTCAAGGAGACGATCTTGCGCAGCATCGAGGTCGCTGTGGGCCGCACCGGTGTGCTGACCCCGACGGCCTGCTTCGACCCGGTCTTCCTCGCCGGTACGACGGTGGCCCGCGCGACCCTCCACAACGAGGATTTCATCCGCCAGTTCGGCCTCTGCATCGGCGATACCATTCAGGTGCGGAAAGCCGGCGACATCATCCCGGAGGTCATCGGCGTCGTCCATCACCCGGAGAACGCGGAGCCTTACCGGATGCCGACAGTCTGTCCGTCCTGCGGCGCACCGGTCGTCCATCTCGAGGATGAAGCTGCCCTGCGCTGTGTCAACCCGGAATGTCCGGCCCAGTCTCTGCGCAACATCATCCATTTTGCCTCCCGTGATGCGATGGACATCGACGGCTTGGGAACTGCCGTAGCGACACAGCTGGTGGAAAAGGACCTCGTCCACTCGGCGGCGGACCTTTATGATTTGACGCTCGAGCAGCTGCTGACACTGGAAAAGTTCAAGGAGAAGAGCGCAACGAATCTCCTCCACGCCATCGAAAATTCCAAGCAGAACAATCTTGACAAGCTGCTGTTCGGCTTCGGTATCCGCAACATCGGCGACAAGGCCGCTGCATTGCTGGCTGAGCACTTTGGCACGCTGGAAGCCATCCGGGAGGCAGATATTGAAAAAATCAGCGAGATCGACGGTTTCGGAGGCGTGATGGGCCAGAGCGTGGTAGAGTTCTTCGCCAAGGACGGCACCACAGACCTTATCCATCGTCTGGCCGACGCCGGGGTGAACATGACCTGGAAGGGCGAACCGAAGGGCGACAAGCTGGCGGGAATGACGCTGGTCGTCACCGGCACCCTCGAGACGCTCTCCCGCAATGAGGCAGAGGCTCTCATCGTCAAAAACGGCGGCAAAGCCAGCGGCTCAGTCTCCAAAAAGACAGCTTACGTTGTGGCCGGCACAGCAGCAGGCTCCAAACTGACCAAGGCACAGGCCCTCGGCGTACCTGTGCTGACGGAGGAAGAATTCCTTGCCATGCTGCGGGATGAACCGGAAGCTTAAATAGAATAGACTCAAAAAGGCTCATGCAGTGGGTGTCCCCGCTGTGTGGGCCTTTTTTGCGTTCTAAAAACTCTGCCGCCGCATACAGTAGGAGCAGGAACCAAAATGACAAGACAGAAGGAGAAACAAGATGGACGAGTATTACCGCGCTGTTCGGGCTCTGCCTGCATGGCTGGCGCGGCCTTTGAGCGCCCTGCCGCCGGACACTGCAGAACAGGTACATGAGATACGCCTCCGAGTCGGCTGCGGAGTACAGCTGACCATCGGCGGAAAGCCTGCTGCCCGGCGGAGCTGCCTGCTTTGCAGACGCTCCGGCTGACGCCCTTGCAGATGGAAGAGATATTCGTCACCCTCTGCGGCGGTCGGTACACAGCCACGAGACAGAAATTGCGGCGGGCTATGTCACGCTCAGCTGCGGGTGCCGCGCCGGGCTGGCCGGACAGTTTTACTGCGCACCGGGGCAGAGCGCCGTCTTGCAGGAGCTGCGCTCGGTAAATATCCGCGTTGCCCGGAACCGGGAATTTCCTCTGCCACAGAAACTCCGGGATATTCTGCAGCAGCGATTTATCGGGATGCTCCTGATGGGGGAACCCGACAGCGGCAAAACGACCCTTCTGCGAGGTGTCGCCCGGGAACTTGCAAAACAGAATAGGGCCGTGGCCGTCATCGACGAGCGGAGAGAGATATTCCCCTTGGAAGAAAGCGCGGCGCTTCCGCTCGACATCCTCAGCGGCATCCCCAAGGGACAGGCGGTGCAGATGGCTCTGCGTACCCTCTCGCCGCAGGTCATCTTGTTGGACGAGCTGGGCGGGATGGACGAGCTTTATGCGCTGGAGCAGGGGCTTTTCAGCGGGGTGGAATTTATCGCGACACTTCATGCCGCCAGCTGGGAAGAAGCTGCCCGCCGCCCACAGGTGCAGTATCTGCAAAAGTGCGGTGCGCTCCATGTGGCAGTGCTTCTGAAAGGCCGCACTGCGCCGGGGCAGCTGAAAGAGGTGCGAGCATCGTGAAAATACTTCGAGTCGTCTGTGCGCTGTTCTGGCTGGGCTGCGGCTGGTGCGCAGGAGATGCGGCCTGCCAGAATACGCGGCGGCATCTGGCGGCGTTGGAAAAGACGCTTTTGCTTTTGCAGCGCGTCCGGCAGGAGATAAACTATCGTCACACGGACCTCACCTTGCTTTTCTGCAGACTGAAACAGGAGGGGCTTGTCACGGGCGAAAGCTTCCGGGGCCTTTGTCCACTGCCCGGTCTGACGCGCCCGGAACGCGACTGTTTCATCGAGTGCTTCTCAAGCCTTGGCCGGATGGAGGCAGAGCAGGAGTGTCAGCAGCTGGCATTTTATCAAGAGCGGTTCACTCTGTTTTTGCAGCAGGCGCAGGAACACGCCCGCCCGCAGCTGGAATTGAGCCACAAGCTGGGATTTGCTGCCGGACTGGCGGCGGCCATCCTCTGCCTCTGATGAAAGATAGGGGGAATGTGTATGGACATCGACTGATTTTCAAGATCGCGGCCATCGGCATCATCGTGGCGGTGCTCAACCAGCTGCTCATCCGCTCAGGCCGGGAAGACCAGGCCATGATGACCACATTGGCGGGGCTGGTGGTGGTGCTGTCCATCCTGGTCAAGCAGATCAGCGTTCTTTTTGTCACCATCAAGTCCCTCTTTGCGCTATGAGCGCCCTCACGATGCTGGGACTTGCGGTGATGGGGGCTGTGCTGTACACCCTGTTCCAGAAAAGCGCCCCGGCTTTCGGGCTGTTCGTCTCGATGGGAACCGCTGTCCTTGTGCTGTGGAAAATCAGCACAGCGGCGCAGACCGTGCTTTCCGGGCTGACAAAACTGGAACAGCGGGCAGGCGGCGACGCCTTTTCCTGTCTGCTGCGGTGTACAGGTGTCATCCTGCTGGCCGATTACGCCACTCGCTCTGCGAGGAGGCGGGGCTGAATCGCTGGCGTGGTGTACGGCACTGGCCGGCCGGGTGCTGGTGCTTGCGGCAGCGTGGCCCCTGCTGGAAGAGATCGGCCAGAAGATAGGGAGCATCGCAGGATGAAAAGAGACAAGCTTTTCCGTTTGAGTCTGGCAATACTGTTCTTGTGGACGAGCCTTGCACTCGCGGCCCCGGCGGCGATGGCCGCTTCGAGCACAGCTCTGCCGGGCAGTTCTCTCTGGGAGCCTATTTGCAGCAGAGCCGCATCGACCTCGAAAAGGCGGCATCCTCACCGTGGGAAACACTGAAAAGCTTTCTGCCCCGATCCTTCGGCGCACTGGTGCGCCAGACGGCGAGTCGCTATACGTCAGTGCTCCTGTTCCTGACGCTGACAGCGGTGCTGGGGCTCCTCGCCGGGGAATGCACCGATGGGGCCTTGCTGGATCTGGTGGCGGCAGGCGGCTGCGGCGTCCTGCTCTGGGGGAACCTGCTGGAAGAAGCCCAGAAACTTGTGAGCAGGTGGGGAGCTGGCGCAGCTTTCTGTTGGGGTTCCTTCCCGTCTATGCCGGTGTCCTCACGATGGGAGGGGAAGGAGCAGCAGGCAGTGCGGCCAGTGGAGCGCTGCTGACGGCACTCTGCTTTCTGGCTCAGCTGGCAGCGGCCTTCGTTCAGCCGCTGCTCCACTGCTATCTGATGCTCAGCATGGCCTGCTGCGTCAGCTCTGAACCAGCCCTCGGCGTTTTCTGCAAGGGCGTCGGCAGTGCGCTCCGTCAGGCGCTGGGCTGGGCCGGAAAAATTCTGGTGGCTCTGCTGGGCCTGCAGAGGGCTGCGGCATTCCAGCTGGACCGCTTTTCGCTCCGTACCGGCCAGCTTTTGGCAGGGAGCGTCCCCATCATCGGGCAGACTCTCAGCAGTGCATCGGAATCCATCCTCGCGGGGATACAGCTCCTCAAGAGCGGGCTGGGGCTGGCAGCTCTGTCGGTGCTGGGTGCGGAGTTCGTGCCGCTCTATCTGGGGCTGATGATACAGCTGGCTCTTCTGATGGGCTGCAGCCTGCTCTGCAGTCTCACTGGCATCTCCCGCTGCCGCGCATTATTCGACTGTTTTGCCGAGGCAGTGCGCTGTATGGCAGCGGTGGTGGCGCTTTTCTTCGGGCTGGCGGCGGCAGGGGTGGCCCTGCTGTTCATCGTAGGAGGTGGTTCATGATGCAGGCACTGGAACGGGCAGCGGCAGTCTTCTGTACGGCCTGTATCTGCGCCGAGCTGCTCTCCCGCTTTGTCGGGCAGGGCTGGGGGCAGAAGTGCATAAAAGCGGTGGCAGGGCTATATATTCTAGTAGTCTTTGCGGATGCTCTGCCCGGCGCAAAGGCACAGTTTACCGCATTGGAACTGCCGCAGGTGCCGATTGTCTCGGTAGGCAGTCTGGAGGATGCTGTTCTGGCACAGACGGCAGAAGAACTCTCCCGTACGCTCGAAGAACGCTGTCTCAGCGAGGCGGGCGTTTCGCTCAGGCTGAATATCAGTCTGAGCCGGACCGCTGAGGGCGTGGAAGCGGCTGAGGTACAGATCGTCCCTCGGGACGCCGTCACTGCCTCGCAGAAGCGGGCAATAGAAGCGCTGCTGGAAGGACAGCTTCAGCTGGGACCGGAATGCATCAAATGGAACAGCCCCAGCGGGAGGATGTGCCATGAACAACAAGCTTTTTTCGCGGCTGAAGGACCTCGCGCAGAAGGAAAACCGCGCCCGGCTGGCGGTTTTGCTGGGCGCGGCGGCCATGCTGCTCATCCTGCTGTCGGAGCTGTTCACCCCTTCAGAGAAGACCGCCGCAGCAAGCGCCGCCCGGCGGATGACAACGTCTACCGCCAGCAGCTTGAGCAGCAGCTTTCCGACCTCATCACGCAGGTAGAGGGCGCAGGAAAGACTACCGTGATGGTAACACTGGAAAGCGGAGAGGAGACCATCTATGCTCTGGACACGCTCTCGGGACAGACCCAGGAACAACAGACCCATGTGCTGCTGGATGACGGGACCGCGCTGGCACAGACAGTCTGTACCCCCAGAGTGTGCGGGGTAGCCGTGGTGTGCGAGGGCGGGGGAGATGTCCGGGTCGCCGCCCGCATCACCGAGCTGGTGGGGGCGCTGCTGGATGTTCCGTCCAACCGCATCTGCGTAGAGCGGCGCCGGGAATGATTTTTTGCAGCGATGAGATATAAGTTATACAAGGAGGAGACACAAATGAGAGCTATCACCAAAAACACACGCAGGGTCACAGCGCTGACCCTTGCGGCCGCGCTGGTCGTGGCGGTATACCTTAACTGGCAGTATGCCCGCACCGGCATCGGCGTGGATGAAGAGGCTGTCAACGTCTCGGCGGTGGCTGTGGAGGGTGAGCCTGTGGCGGCACCCGTTACCGACGGGCTGATGACGGAGGCTGAAGCAGTATCCAGTGCCAACAAGAATTATGGGGAAGCCCAGCTCGTCAGCGTGGCCAACGATGCAGGAGCGAAATTCTTTGAGGAAGCCCGTCTCAAGCGCCAGAAAGCTCACGATGAAGCGATGGACACGATCCAGAAGACCCTCAAGACTTCGGGCCTTTCCGCCGAGGAGAAAAAAGGTTATACCCAGCAGCTGACTTCCAACCTCGAAGACCTCAACGCTGAAAATGAGATAGAAACGCTGGTCAAGGCGAAAGGCTTTGCCGACTGCCTCTGCTTTTTGCAGTCCGGCCGGGCTGACCTGACCGTGATGACCTCCGGCGACGCGCTGACGGCAGCACAGGTGGCCCAGATACGGGACATCGTGCTCAGCAAGAGCGAGGTGACTGCGCAGAATATTACTGTGGTGGAAGTGAAGTAAGGTGTTGTATAAAACCGGAGAAAATGGTATAATGGCATCAAAGGTTTTGCAAAGAGATCCTCTCTTTGCATAGAACGCATAAAATAAAATGGGCATTCGCTCATTTTGGATGGAGGGCCATAGAATGGATTTACAGAACATGGATCTTAAAGGCGGCAGTCTGCAGATCTCCACAGAGGTCATCGGCAAGATCGCCCGCTGTGCAGCGCTGGAGATCGAGGGTGTGGCAGAAGTGTCCTGCGGCAAGCAGAACCGGAAGGTGAAAGACCTTCTCGAGCGCGCCAACGTCCAGTCGCCCGTTACCGTAGAGATGCGGGACGGCACGGCAGAGATCACTCTGGAAATCGTAGCAGCCTTTGGCGCACGCATCCCGCTGTGGCCGAAAAGGTGCAGGAAAACGTCAAGTCTGCCGTCCAGAACATGACCAATGTCACGGTCAGCCGCGTTGACCTCGTCATTGCCGGTCTGGCCCCGGCGGCTGAGCCGCAGGCCTGAGCCGAGAAACAAAACGTAAAAGAAAATTGCGGCCGGCCTTCCCGCAAAAGGGAGGGCCTTGCCGCTGTGAGAGGAACATTATGGAAAATATTCTGCCCCGTCGTGAAGCACGCGAAAATGCATTTCTGCTGGCATTTTCTCAGACCTTTGGTGACATTCCCCTGCAGGAGGCTCTGGACAACCACCACGAGTGCGATGAAGAGCATCCGGTGGATGTTTTTGGCCAGCGCCTGCTGCGGGCTTATTATGAGCATTCCGCAGAGGTGGACGACCTCATCAGCGCCCATCTGCGCAACTGGACGATGGAGCGTCTGCCCCGCGTGAGCCTGACGGTGCTCCGTCTGGGTCTGGCCGAGATGCTGTACGGCGACGAGAAAAAGCCTGGCGTCGTCATCAATGAGGCAGTCGAGCTGACCAAAAAGTATGGCGCAGACGAGGATTATCAGTTCGTCAACGGTCTGCTGGGTACGGTGGCACGCGAGCAGGGTCTGGACGCAGAGCCTGAGCAGCTGTGAGCAGCTAT
>ENA-OQAA01000529-OQAA01000529.1-human-gut-metagenome-genome-assembly--contig:-NODE-529-length-25668-cov-8.035942_pt1 | contig 25668 bp, 28 predicted proteins | sample MGYA00242489_ERZ504515 | MGnify/ENA primary metagenome ERZ504515 (study PRJEB26092, sample SAMD00036237) | human gut metagenome | host: Homo sapiens | study: EMG produced TPA metagenomics assembly of... | reverse complement strand
AAACGAGGTGGCACAGGAAAAGGAGGCGTAATGTATGGCGAAAAGACTACACGACTCCGTTTTACCGAAGATGACCTTGCAGATTCTCATGTGAAGAAAGCTGCGACCGTGCAGATAAGGCGGTTGATAGGCTGAAAAAGCGGCAGACAAATTGGCTTCTAAAAAGGCAAAGCCGAAGCTAAAGCTGGAAACAGATGCAGCCGGTTCCCGTAAAGCAAAGCTCCGTTTTGAAAAAGCGGAGTTTACGGAAATCGAGCGCCCATCTGTGGCAAAGCACATGGCAAGCCGTGGTGCCGCAGTCACGCTCACATCCAAAGCACATCGGGCGGTGTCAGAATATGAGGATGATAATATCGGCGTTCAGGCTGTGCAGGAAACGACCAAGGCTGTTGAATCCACTGTCTATACCGTCGATCATGCCGTTTACAGTCACAAGCTGAAAGCTACGACAAGGCGGAAAAGCTGGTTGAGAAGTCAGATAAAGCAAATGTAAATGCCCTGTATGAGAAGTTCAAAAAGGACAACCCCGATGCCGGTTCCAATCCCTTTTCCCGTTGGCAACAGAAAAGGGCAATCAAGAAAGAATATGCTGCCGCCAAAGCCGGTAAGAATACCGCTTCGACAACGGCTTCTGCATCTAAGGGTGCAGGCAAGGCAACGGGCAAAGCAGCTCAGGGAGCCAAGAACATCACAGAAAGAGTAACGGAGTTCTGCACCACACACTCTAAAACGATTCTGTTTGTTTTGATTGCCGGACTGCTTTTTATGATACTCTCAGGGATGTTCTCGTCTTGTTCGGCTATGTTCCAAGGCGGCACACAGATCATTCTGGGAACTTCTTTTACTGCAAAAGAGGAAGATATTATTGGTGCGGACAATGATTACAAGGCTTTGGAAGCTGCGCTCCGCAATAAAATCAATAATATCGAGCGTACTCATAGCGGATATGACGAGTACCGGTATGACCTTGATGAAATCAACCACAATCCTTATGAGCTGGCGGCGTATTTGACGGTGAAGTTTGAGGATTACACCAGAGATGAGGTGCAGGCTACCCTGCAATGGCTATTTGAGCAACAATATGAGCTGACCCTGACGGAAGTAGTAGAGATTCGTACACGAACAACATCTTCTACTGATCCGAAACGGGAGAGACAACAACAGAGGAAGAAGATTACGAATATTATATTCTGAATGTGAAGCTCAGAAATAAGGGCTTGAACAGTGTGATTTCAAATTCCGGCTTGTCGGAAGATGATATGGAGCGATATAGAATTTTGCTTCAGACAAGGGGCAACAGACCGGATATTTTCGGAAATGACATTTACGCCACCCCTGGCGGCGAGTACACCGATTATGATATTCCGGGCGAAGCGCTGACAGACACAAGATTTGCCAATATGATTCGGGAAGCTGAAAAATATCTGGGATACCCGTATGTGTGGGGCGGCAGCAGCCCGTCTACCTCCTTTGACTGCTCCGGATTTGTTTCCTATGTAATCAATCACTGCGGAAACGGTTGGAGTGTTGGTCGTTTGACCGCAAACGGTTTGATGGGCGTATGCGACATTATCCCGAAAAGCTCTGCCAAACCGGGAGATTTGATTTTCTTCCAAGGCACTTATGATACCTCCGGTGCATCACACGTTGGTATCTATGTTGGCAATGGTATGATGATCCACTGCGGAAACCCCATTTCCTACGCTTCTATCGAATCGAATTACTGGCAACAGCATTTTTACTGCTTCGGCAGAATCAGAAACTAAAGGAGGGATGGCGATTGAGTGCCAAGTTAGACAGAATAGGTGCAGACCTTGAAAAAGCCCGTAAGAAACGGGCAGAATGGGATGCTAAGGTGAAAGACCTGGAACGCAGATACCGTGAGGAGGAAAATTCCGAAATCCATGAGATGGTTCATGCTGCGAACCTGAATCCCGAACAGCTTTCCGAGCTGCTCCGTATGTTTGCTGCGGATATGGCTCCGAAGCTGATACGATCAATACTATGAATGAGGAGGAAACGCAGAATGAGATTTAAGAAAATTGGAGCCGCATTGCTGGCGTGTGCAATGTGTTTTGGCGTGTTTTCTACAACGGCATTTGCTATGTAGATGAAAGCGTAGCGACTGAAGAACCTGCGGTCGAAGAAAAAGTTCCCGAAACAGAGCCGGAGGAGCCGATGCTACCGCTTACTCCCGACGGCAATCTGACTTTGGTTGATGACGCTGGCTCGCCTACGAAAAGCGGAAAGCAGTTCATTACCGCTGTAACCAAAAACGGAAACTACTTCTATATCATCATTGACCGTGATGATAAGGCGAGGAAACCGTGCATTTTCTGAATCAGGTGGATGAAGCCGACCTGCTCAAGCTGATGGACGAGGAAGAAGTTGCAGAGTTCACCAAGCCGGTTGAGGAAACAAAGCCGGAAGTAGTTGAAACAGTTCCTGAAATTACAGAACCGACACCGGAGGAAAAGCCGAAATCCACAAATATGCTCCCGGCGATTCTTACTCTGATTGTGCTTGCCTGTGGTGGTGGATTCTTCGTATTTAAGAAAGTCCAGGAAAAGAAGAAGGCACAGGAAGCGGCAAAGCCTGACCCAGATGCTGATTATGTGGACGATGACGAGGACTATGGGTACGATCCGGAGTTTGAGGACGACGATGAAGATAGCTCCGTCGATGAAGATGATAATGAACCTGTGTAAACAGGATAGGCTTGATGCCTGGGGCAGCCTTCGGGTTGCCTTTACATAGTTTCCGCTTTCAAAAAATAAAAAAATTTGCGTTTTTGAAAGTGACATCTTGCATATACTATTAGCAGACAGTATAATAAGTACAGCGAAGCGGTTTCGAGAAATGAAAAAACTTCAATTTTTGAAAGCGGGTGACTATATGAAAACAATCACGAGAGCAAAATATCTCGATAGAATCATTGAACTGAATGGTACTCCTGACATCAAGATCATCACGGGCATTCGTCGATCTGGTAAGTCCAAATTGATGCAGGCGTATATTGCGTATCTGAAAAGCAATTTTGAAAACATCAATATTATCTTCATCGACTTCATGGATTTGGCGTATGAAGAAATCAAGGAATACCATGCCTTACACGCCTATGTGGAAGAACATTATCAGGAAGGAAAAACGAACTACCTGTTTGTAGACGAGGTTCAGATGTGTCCCAAGTTTGAGTTGGCAATCAATAGCCTGTACTCTAAGGGAAAATACGACATCTATGTAACAGGCTCTAATGCTTTCCTGTTGAGTGCAGATCTGGCAACTCTGTTTACCGGACGCTATATTGAAATTCATGTGTTTCCTTTCAGCTTCCAGGAATATTGCCAGTATTATGATGATATTAGTGACAAAGATAAGCTCTTTGATGAGTACGCTATCAAGGGCGGTTTAGCAGGTTCCTATGCTTATAGAACCGAAAAAGACAGAACAAACTATATCAAAGAGGTCTACGAAACGATTGTTACAAGGGATTTGGTACAGAAATATACTCTCCCGGACACTTTGGTTTTACAACGTCTGAGCGAGTTCCTTATGGATAATATCAGCAACCTGACTTCTCCGAATAAGGTCAGTCAGCTACTGACAGCAAATGAGACTCCAACCAATCATGTAACCGTCGGCAAGTACATTAAGTATTTGTGCAATGCTTTTGTATTTTATGATATTAAGAGATATGACATCCGAGGTAAGAAATACCTTGAAAGCTCTGAAAAGTTCTATTTGTGTGACAGCGGTATTCGATATGCAATACTGGGAAGCAGAAATATAGACTATGGCAGAGTATATGAAAACGTTGTTTGTATCGAGCTTCTTCGCCGTGGATATGATGTCTATGTCGGCAAGCTCTATCAAAAGGAAATCGACTTTGTTGCTCAGAGAGGTAGCGAAAAGATTTATATTCAGGTCAGCGACAACATTTCCGGGCAGGAAACATTTGAGAGAGAATGCTCTCCTCTGCTTCAGATTCGAGACGCTTATCCGAAAATGATTATTGCCAGAACCAAACATCCCCAATATAGCTATGAAGGAATCGAAATTCACGATATAGCCGATTGGTTGCTACAAGAATAAGCAAGGTGAAATATCTCCGTCATTCTCTTTTGAAATGATGGAGATATTTTTATTATGACGGAGATTGTAGAACAGAAAATTGTATCAGGTTGCAAAAATCCTTTCCGAACTTTTTACATAGCAGTCATGCACTACGGTGTGTGGCTGCTTATTTTTTTGTGAAAGGAGCAGATGCAAATGAAATTAGTTTTGGCTGAAAAGCCTTCGGTTGCACAGAGTATTGCCAAAGTGTTAGGTGCTGCCAAGCGTGAGGATGGCTACTTAGAGGGAAACGGATATGTGGTCAGCTGGTGTGTAGGGCATTTGGTGGAGCTGGCACAGCCGGAAGTCTATGATGCGAAGTACAGCAAATGGGCTTATGCAGACCTTCCTATCTTCCCGATGGACTGGCAGTATGAGGTTTCTGCCGGTACGAAAAAACAGTTTGGGATTCTGAAAAAGCTCATGGCCAGAGAAGATGTTGCGAGTCTTGTGTGTGCAACAGATGCCGGTCGTGAGGGCGAGCTGATCTTTCGGTTGGTGTACCACAAAGCCGGGTGCAGAAAGCCGTTTGAGCGGCTTTGGATTTCCTCGATGGAAGATGTAGCAATCAAGGAGGGCTTTGAAAATCTCAGGTCTGGAACGGAATATGATGCTTTGTATGAAGCAGCACTGTGTCGAGAACGAGCCGACTGGATTGTTGGTATTAACGCTACTCGACTTTTTTCGACCCTTTACGGGCAGACCCTGAATGTTGGTCGTGTTATGACCCCTACCCTTGCTATGGCTGTTATGCGAGAAGCTGCCATTTCCGCATTCAAGCCTGAACTGTTCTACACAGTTCAGATTGGATTGGATGGTTTTACGGCTGCAAGCGAACGCTTCAAAACCAAGGCAGCAGCCGAAGCTGTCAAACAAAGCTGTTCGGTGGCAATCGTTCAGAAAGCTGAATGTAAGGAGAAAACAGAAAAGCCGCCTGCGCTCTATGACCTGACCAGTTTACAGAGAGAAGCCAACCGTGTGCTTGGCTACACGGCACAGCAGACCTTGGACTACACGCAGAACCTCTATGAAAAGAAACTGGTCACTTATCCCCGTACCGACAGCAGGTTTCTGACGGAAGATATGGCACATAGCCTGACCGACCTCGTAAAGCTGGCTTTCCACACATTCCCCGTGGAGGATGTGGATAACATACCAGTTCATGCAGAGCAGGTTGTGAATAACAAAAAGGTCACAGATCACCATGCCATCATTCCGACCAGAGAATTGCAGAAATGCAATCTGAGCGAACTTCCCAAGGGTGAACTTGCAATTTTGCAACTGATCTCGAATCGGTTGTGCGTAGCTGTTGGCGATCCGCACCGATACGCAGAGACAGTTATTGAGCTGGACTGTGGCGGTACCGTGTTTTCCACCAAAGGCAAAACTGTTGTGCAGGATGGATGGAAAGCTCTGGTTCAGAAAAATGATTCGACAAAATCCGACGAAAACGTGCAGACACTCCCTTCTGTTTCCGTTGGTGACGAAATGACCGTCAGCGGCACGGAAATCAAGGAAGGGAAAACATCTCCCCCTAAACACTTTACCGAGGATACTCTGCTTTCTGCTATGGAAACTGCCGGTGCGGACGAAATGCCTGATGAGGTGGAGCGCAAAGGTTTGGGAACGCCTGCGACCCGTGCCGGTATCATTGAGAAGCTGGTTCGCATCGGTTTTCTGGAGCGTAAGGGTGATAAGAAAACCAAACACCTGATTCCGACCCACAAGGGTACGGCTCTGGTAACAGTCATGCCGGAACAGATTCAGTCCCCATCCATGACGGCGGATTGGGAAGAAAAATTGTTGCTCATTGAGAAAGGCGAATATGCCAGCGAGGACTTTATGGACGAGATCAAAGATGTGATTGCCGGTCTGATTCAGAACTATGAAGTAATCCGTGATTCCGAGGTTATGATGTCGAAAGAAGCCAATTCTATCGGCAAATGCCCGCTCTGCGGCAGTGCTGTAGAGGACAAAGCCAAGGCATTTTTCTGTTCCAACAGAGCTTGCAAATTTGCCCTCTGGAAAAACAATCGCTACTTTGCGAGCATCGGCAAGAGCATGACTTCTGCCACGGCGCAGAAATTGCTTGGTTCCGGCAAGGTAAAGCTCAAGAATTGCAAGTCCGAAAGAACGGGCAACACCTTTGATGCCACCGTCTTTATGGAGGTATCAGATGATGGCAAAACGAAGTTCAGTATGGAATTTGAAAATGGAGGAAAGCGCAAATGACAAATGAGTACAACCCGGATGGTAAGGAAATCCGATTTATCGACAGCCATTATAAGGATTTGTTTCATATCCCCGATGGCAGCTGTGTGCAGATTCACTACCCGGATGAAATGGTTGTGAAGCCCTGCACCTTCATTGACGAGTATCATACGCAGATCGGATACAATGTGTTTCATATCTGCCAGTTTGCAGAAATTATGGAGCGCAACGGCGCAAGCTATATGCCGGAGCCTGAGATTATGGGCGATGAAGCCGCATGGAAGGTCGGAAAGGATAGAATCCTTGCGGTGCAGACCTGCGAAGATGGTTACGACTACACCCTGTTGGATGAAAACTACAACGAGATTGATGGCGGTCAGGTTGATAACCCTGAACTGTCCATGCTCGAAGTCCGCCGGGATATTCTGGAATCCTTCGGGCTGGAGCGCCGGGAACTGCGGGCAATGTTCTATGAGGATGTCATGGAGCAGGCTTTTGAAGTCGGCAGACAGGCGGTGGTGGTCAATGACCCTATCGCTGAGCTTGCTTTTAAGCTCGACCGTTTTGCAGAGAACTTCGACCCCTATGAATATATGGATCAGGTCGATGATGTGCAGGCGCATATCCAAGAAATCAAGGCAGATCTTGCCGCTGGTAATACGGCTCCGTATCGTGAGTTCCTGAATACAGCCATTGAAGAAGCCCGTGAGGAAACTGCGGTTGAGGTTGCCAAAGTGCTGAAAAGTCAGCTGGATAAGCTCGACTCTCCGAAGCGTGAGTCGGTCATGGAAAAACTGGCACAGGCCGCAGAAAAAGCTGCGCCTGCCAGTCCCTCTCCCAAACGCAAAGAGCCTGAACGATAAGGAGGACACGGATATGAAAAACGAAAAATGGGATGATGTTCACGGAAATACCACCCCGGATGACAGAATGGTTGCTTTTCTGGAAAGCCCCACGGATTCCTATGCGATTCTTCAGCTGCGGGAAGATGTAGACGATAATATCCCGCTCATGTTTGCAAATTACAGCTACCTTCAGAAGAAAGAAATGGAGCCTGAGATTGACCGTTACGAGGTGGTCTATCATGGCTCCATTTCTATGTCCGAGGATGTGAATCGGCAGCTGGAAGATTTGTATGTAAAGTTCAATATTGACCACCCGGATGATTTCCGTGGTCACAGTATGTCGGTCAGCGACATCGTAGCCTTAAAGGTAGTCGGTGAGGTATCCTTTCACTATGTAGATTCTGTTGGGTTTCAGAAGCTGGAAAACTTTATGAAGTCCGAAAACTACCTGAAAAACGCAGAGATGGCAATGGAAGATGATTATGGGATGATTGACGGTATCATCAATAACGGAAAAGCGTCCGGATTAGAGGAACGTCCTTCGGTGTTGGAGCAGTTAAAGGAAAAGCCCGTGCCGGATGTTTCCCATAAGCCGCCCAAGAGCCACCCGGAAAGGGAGATTGAATGATGGATTTCACACAGGATGAGCGGAACATGATGATGCTTTACAGCCCTGGCACAAGGTCAGGGCTGTGTGAAGCACTGACACTGATGAAGGAACAGCTTTCGGAGGACGAGTCAGAGCTTTTTGCTTTGGCAGACTCGGTTCTCCGTAAAGTTTCAGCCATGGACGATGCCGCCTTTGAGAAGCTGAACCTTTATCCGGATTGATAGGATTGGAGGGATACAATGAACGCAAAAGAGCGATTTTATTCCGGATTAGCAAAAGAAACGATTGGGAAAATCACCTCGAACACAGATAACTGGACTTCGTTTTTGAGAACGATGTCCCGCAACTATGAGTTCACCTATCCGGAACAGGTGATGATTTATGCTCAGCGCCCCAATGCGACCTTTTGCAAGCCCTATGAGGACTGGAACGCTGAAAATTACCGCAGATATGTAAAGCGTGGCTCTACCGGCATTGCTCTGTTTGTGATGAACAGGGATAAACCGTATCTGCGCTATGTGTTTGATGTGGCGGATACCGGCGTTCGCCGTTCTTCCCCGGAACTGAAACCGTGGGAGGTGACGCCTGAAAACCGCTCCTATGTCATGGAAGCGATGGAGCGTACCTTCGGTGTTGCGCTGACGGGGTACTGGAAGCACAGCTTGAAGATATTGCATCCGCACTGGCGGCTGAGTATTGGGACGATTACAAAAAGCAGTTCCTCGACATCGTTGCCAACAGCTTCCTTGAGGAGTATGATGAACTCAACATCGAAGTAGCTTTCAAAAATGCGGTGGCAAACAGCGTATCCTATACGATGTATTGCCGGTTCGTGGAAAGTCCCGACAACTACTTCGAGCATGAGGATTTCCAGAAGGTGTTTGATTTTAACACCAGACAGACGGTAAATGCCCTTGGTACTGCGGTGAATGCCATCAGCACAAGGATGTTTCAGGAAATCGAAAAAGCGATTGGAGAACATGAGCAGATTAAAGCTACCGAAAGGAGTACAGATTATGAGCGAGATGACTTACAGACAGGCCGGAGATTATCAGATTCCGAACCTTCAGTTGGAGAACGAGGGAGAGAAACCTCTGGGCAAGTACGGCAGGATGCGTCGAGCATTTTTGGAACAGAACAATCCGATGCTCCTGAACGACATGATTCTGACGGAGAGCCTGTTCCCGCACCTGTGGGAGATCGAGGAAACAGCGAAAGCCAGAGTGGAGTTTCTGATGGAGCAGTACCTGAAGGACAGCCCCGCACCGGACAAGGAAACGCAGCAGATGGCGTGGGTGCAGCACATGAACAGCCTGAAAGCACAGGCGGAGGAAGTCGTGATGACGGAGCTTATCAACAGCTGAGTCTGAACCTTTTCCTCTCCGAAAATGAACAAATCAGTTTTATCGACCGAGCAGAGAGCTTTACGCCCTCTGCTTTTTCTTTTGCCCAGGAAGAAATCGACCACTTCCTTCTGCTTGGTAGCAATACCGATGAAGCCCGAAAAGTCGTAGCGCTGGAATATATGAAGCAGAAGCCGTTGGAAGAAATCGTTCAGACCTTAAAGCAGGTCTATCACGGCGGCTATGGTCTGAAAGAAGATAGCGGGAATATCTGTGCGTGGTATGCCGAGGACGGTATCCACCTTGCCAAAGGTTCCTCTGCCATTGACAGCCCCAGAGCGCAGATCGTTTCTTGGGAAACGGTTGCCGAGCGCATTGGAGAACTGCTTGAAAATGGTCGGTTCGCAACTAATGTGGAACTGGTAGAAGCATCCGGATATGAGCGTCAGAAGTTGGCAGAATCCCTGTGGCATCTTTATCACGATTTGAGTGAAGAAGCCCGTTCCAGCAACTATCTGGCAATTCTTCATCAGGAACCGTTTCGTGGTTTCCCTGACGAAACCGCAGACTTGGCTGAAAAGTTGGATGACCCTCGTTTCCACGCAACCTTGGTACAGCAGTATTCGGAATTTAGAAAAACCCTTGCGGAAAATCCCGATCTGCTTCGTTTTCACTATCACAAGCTGAATCTCATTCAGAAACAGCTGTATGAGTTGAATATGCCTTTGCGTGAGTATCAGACCGATATGATGCAGATGCCCCTTGTCCGCCAGTTCATTACGGATGATGAAGTCAATGCAGACTTGACCCGTGGAAGCGGCTTTTCCGGTGGTAAAGCCCGTATTTATAACTACTGGCAGGAGAATCATTCTGCCAAGGAAAAGATGGACTTCCTGAAGCATGAATACGGAACCGGTGGTCATTCCCATGCCTGCTCTGGTGCAACGCACAGCGGTCAGGATCACGATGCCAAGGGTGTTGCTTACACCAAGAGCGGTTGCGATAAATTGCAGATGTCCTGGGCGCAGGTGGTGCAGAGAATCGACGGTCTGATACGAAAGGGACGCTACCTCAGCCCGGAGGAAGAAGCGGAACGACAGGCTATCGAAGAAGCTAAAACTGATCCGTTGGAAGATGTTTATGACCGTTTCGCAGTGATTGATACCGAGGATGGCGAGTATGCGATCTGGGATAATCAGACCGATGACTACTATGTAGACCCGGAAGGCGTTACGGAATACTTCACGGACGAATGGCTTGCCAATGACTATTTGGAGGAAGTTCGTCAGTCCGTAGCTGCGATGGAGTCGGTTCAGCCAGAAGCGCCTGTGGCAGAGCCTGCCGAAGTTGTGGAAGCATCTGCTTCCGAGGAACCGAAATGGAATTATCAGGTCGGTGACACGGTATATCTGGACGATACAGCTTTCCGTGTGGAGCAGATCACGGACAGAGAAGTTCAGCTGCGTGACCCTACGCTTGCTTATCCCATCTTCCGTGCCGAGAATCGTGAGAATTTCGAGCGTATGCTCTCTCAGGACGAAAGAAACCATGCGGTAAGGGTTGATGCCCAAACCGAAGAAAAGCCCGTTACAGAGGATTTTCTGGGCAAAACCGAACCGAGGGACTACACCCCTGAGTATCAGCTGTTAGACCGTCTGCGTATGGACTGCGAATACTTCCTTGGTGCAGGACAGCACAGCGAAAAGCATCTGTGGCAGGCAACCGCCATGCACAGATTGCCAAGATGCGTGAGCTGTATGAAATGATTCCCGACAAACCAGAATGGCTGACACCTGAGATGATTAACAGCTACGAGGAGCGCATGGCTCCCCGCTATCTGGTTGCCGCCTACCATCACTTTGAAAACGGCTTCGATGATAAACTGGACTACTACACTCTGGAAGAAGCGGAAAAAGCTGCCCAGGGCTATGTGGACGGAACCATGGAGGATGACGGATTCAAGTACGATGGTGCTGCCGTTTACGATCAGCAGGAGCATAAGTGCATCCGTATCTATGGGGACTACCCTGACGAAAAGGCACACGCACAGGTCAGAGCCAGTGCGGAACCCGAACAGCAGGAACCGGAACACTTCATCGATCATTTTTATGTTGCCGAGGACATTCAGAAGCGGGGTGCGCTGGACATCAAGGAATACAGTTCCTTTGATGATGCCCTGCGAGCCTACTATGCACTTCCTGACACGCAGAGAAAAGCCCTGGGTGCAATGAATACCAGAGATCTGCCGGGTAGTCTGGACTTCGTACAGTGCGTAGATGGAAAGGACACCATCATTCAGGATTATGCCCAGGTGGACGGATGGCAGAATGCCGAAGTCATGGACATTATCGCTCAGCTTGAGCAGTCCATCACCACCAGAGAAATCCCACCTGTTCCTGCGGTGAACTTCCACATCACGGATGACAACATCGGTGAAGGTGGACCGAAGCAGAAATTCGCAAGAAACATCGCAGCCATTGAAACTCTGTTCAAACTGGAAAGCGAGAACAGGAACGCCACTACCGAAGAACAGGAGATTTTGTCGAATTATGTCGGTTGGGGCGGTCTGGCAGATGCCTTTGACCCGGACAAGGGAAATTGGGCGAAGGAGTATCAGACACTGAAAAACCTGCTTTCCGAAGATGAATATGCTGCGGCAAGAGCTTCCACCCTGAACGCACATTACACCAGCCCTACGGTCATTCGCTCCATCTACGATGCGGTCGGACAGATGGGCTTTGAAACAGGAAATATTCTGGAGCCTGCTATGGGTATCGGCAACTTCTTTGGTATGCTCCCTCCTGAAATGCAGAGCAGCCGTTTGTATGGTGTGGAACTGGATTCCATCACCGGCAGAATTGCTCAGAAGCTCTATCCCAACGCAGAAATCAAAGTAGCCGGTTTTGAAACGACAGACCGCCGAGACTTTTACGATCTGGCTGTGGGTAATGTCCCTTTCGGCAACTACAAAGTGTCCGACAAGCCGTATGACAAGCTGGGATTCTCCATTCACAACTATTTCTTTGCCAAGGCTTTGGATCAGGTTCGTCCCGGTGGTGTGGTCGCTTTTGTGACAAGCCGTTACACCATGGATTCCAAGAACTCTGACGCAAGGCGATATATGGCGCAGAGGGCGGAACTGCTTGGTGCAATCCGTCTGCCAAACGATGCCTTTAAGAAAAACGCAGGCACGGAAGTCGTGTCCGACATCCTGTTCCTGCAAAAGCGTGACCATCCGATTGACATTGTACCGGAATGGGTAAACCTTGACCGCACCGAAGAAGGACACACCATGAACAGCTACTTTGTCGCTCATCCTGAAATGGTTCTGGGCGATACGGTGGAAGAAAGTACCGCCTACGGCATGGACATTACAGTGCGTCCCATTGAGGGCATGGAACTGTCCGAACTTCTGAAAGAAGCAGTTTCCCACATCCAAGGAACCTATCAGGCTGTGGAGCTTCCCGAAGCTGACAAGGGTAAGGAAATCGAAACCATTCCTGCAACCCCGGATGTAAAGAATTTCTCTTATACCGTGGTGGATGGCAATGTGTACTTCCGTGAAAACTCCCTGATGCGCCGTGTAGACCTGAATGAGAAAGCAAAAGACCGTGTGATGGGCATGGTGGAACTTCGTGGTATCGTCAACGAGCTGATCGAATATCAGCTTGAGGATTACCCGGATGAAATGATTACTCAGAAACAGGCAGAACTGAATGATGCCTACGATGCGTTTGCCGCAAAGAACGGGCTTATCAATAATCGAGCCAATGGTCAGGCATTTGCTGACGATTCCTCCTACTATCTCCTGTGTTCTCTGGAAAATGTGGATGAGGACGGCAATCTGAAAAGCAAGGCGGATATGTTCACCAAGCGAACCATCAAGCCGGAACGCAGAGTGACGAGCGTGGATACGCCGTCCGAAGCTCTGGCAATCTCTATCGGTGAGCGTGGCAAGGTGGATTTGCCGTTTATGGCACAGCTGCTTGGAACACCTGGAGAATACGATGCGATTCAGGCAGAGCTTCGAGGGGTGATCTTCAAAGACCCGATGGCTCCCGATGCTGTGGAAGTTGGATGCAGACTGCCGATGATTACCTTTCCGGTGATGTAAGAAGCAAGCTGCGTGTCGCACAGATGGCGGCAGACAGGGATTCTTCCTTCCACATCAATGTGGAAGCCTTGCAGAAAGCACAGCCGAAGGACTTGGATGCGTCCGAGATTGATGTGCGTTTGGGTGCAACATGGATTGATGCCGATTATATTCAGCAGTTCATGGAGGAAACCTTTGAAACGCCGTATTACTTGCGCCGTTCCATTGAGGTCAAGTTCTCCGAGCTGACCGCAGAGTGGCGCATCAACGGTAAGAGTTCTCCCAACTACAACGATGTGGCGGCGTATGTCACCTACGGTACAGAGCGAGCAACGCATATCGGATTCTGGAGGAAACGCTGAATCTGAAGGATATTCGTATCTATGATACGATTGAAGATGCAGATGGTAAGCAGAAGCGTGTCCTCAATAAAAAAGAAACTACCCTGGCACAGCAGAAACAGCAGGCAATCAAGGATGCGTTCCGAGATTGGATTTGGAGAGATCCGCACAGACGAGAAACCCTTTCCACCAAGTACAACGAACTTTTTAACTCCACCAGACCTCGTGAGTATGATGGCTCTCATATCCGTTTCGGCGGCATGAACCCGGATATTACCCTCCGTGAACACCAGAGAAATGCTATCGCTCATGTGCTATATGGTGGAAATACGCTGCTTGCACACGAAGTTGGTGCGGGCAAGACCTTCGAGATGGCTGCATCGGCTATGGAGAGTAAACGGCTTGGATTGAGCCAGAAATCCCTGTTCGTTGTGCCGAATCACTTGACCTTACAGTGGGCAAACGAGTTCCTGCACCTCTATCCGAGTGCCAAGCTCCTTGTTGCCACCAAGAAGGATTTTGAAACAGCAAACCGTAAGAAGTTCTGCGCTCGTATCGCAACGGGTGACTATGATGCAGTCATCATCGGTCACAGCCAGTTTGAAAAAATCCCGCTTTCTGCCGAACGACAGGAACGGCAGCTGCGGGAGCAGATTGATGAGATCGAGGGTGCGATTGCGGAGCTGAAATGGCAGCGTGGCGAAAACTTCACGATCAAGCAGATGGAGAAAACACGAAAATCATTGGAAGCCAGACTGGACAAGCTCCTTGCCGCTGACAAGAAAGATGATGTCATTACCTTTGAGCAGTTGGGTGTAGACCGGCTGTTTGTGGACGAAAGCCATGCGTTCAAGAATTTGTTCCTCTACACAAAAATGCGAAATGTGGCAGGTCTGTCCACCTCCGAAGCCCAGAAATCTTCGGATATGTTTATGAAGTGCCGCTATATGGATGAGCTGACCGGCGGGCGTGGTGTGATCTTTGCAACCGGTACTCCAGTAAGTAACTCGATGACCGAGCTTTATACGGTCATGCGCTATCTCCAGTACAGTACGCTCCAGCAAAAGAACCTGACCCATTTTGATTCCTGGGCATCGACCTTCGGAGAAACAACAACTGCGATTGAGCTTGCACCGGAGGGAACCGGCTATCGTGCCAGAACCCGATTTGCGAAGTTCTTCAACCTGCCTGAACTGATGAATATGTTCAAGGAGGTTGCCGACATCAAGACCTCTGACCAGTTGCATCTCCCTGTTCCCGAAGCAAAGTTTGAAACGGTTGTGGTTCAGCCTCTGAGTACCAGAAGGATATGGTGGCTTCCCTTTCAGAGAGAGCAGCAGATGTTCATGCCGGTATTGTAGACCCGTCCGTCGATAATATGCTCAAGATTACCAGCGACGGACGAAAATTGGGACTGGATCAGCGGCTAATGAACACCCTGTTACCCGATGACCCTGACAGCAAGCTCAATGCCTGCGTGGGAAATATCCTGCGTATCTGGCAGGACGGTCAGGCTGACAAATTGACCCAGTTGGTGTTCTGCGACCTTAGCACACCGAAAAATGATGGAACCTTCAATGTCTATGATGATGTCAAAACCAAGCTGATTGCAAACGGTGTGCCTGCGGAAGAAGTTGCCTTTATCCATGATGCAGATACCGAGCAAAGAAAAAAGACCTCTTTGCCAAGGTTCGTACCGGGCAGGTGCGAGTGCTTCTTGGCAGTACGCAAAAGATGGGTGCAGGAACCAACGTCCAGGACAAATTGGTGGCAGTTCACCACTTGGATGTGGGTTGGCGTCCGTCTGATATGACCCAGAGAAACGGTCGTATCATCCGTCAGGGCAACCGGAACAAAGAGGTTCAGGTGTATCAGTATGTGACCGAGGGAACCTTCGATGCCTACCTGTATCAGACCTTGGAAAACAAGCAGAAGTTTATTTCTCAGATTATGACCTCCAAATCACCGGTTCGCTCCTGTGACGATGTGGATGAGCAGGCGCTGTCCTATGCGGAGATCAAGGCGCTGTGTGCCGGCAATCCGCTTATCAAGGAAAAGATGGACTTGGACATTGATGTGGCAAGGCTGAAGGTGCTGAAAGCTGACCACCAGAGCCAGCAGTACCGTATGGAAGATAAGCTTCTGAAATACTTCCCGGCTGAGATTGAAAAGCAGACAGGCTATATTCATGGCTTTGAAGCTGATATTAAAACCGTGGAAGCACACCCGCAGATTGCCGATGGCTTTTGCGGCATGGAAATCATGGGCAAAGCCTACACCGAAAAGGCAGATGCCGGTGAAATCCTCCTTGCGGCTTGTAAGGACACGAAAAGTGCCGATCCGGTTCCTCTTGGCAGTTACCGTGGCTTTCAGATGGAGCTTTCGTTTGACAGTTTCCGGAACGAGTTCGATGTGACCCTGAAGGGCGCTGTGAGCCACAGAGTAGCCCTTGGAACGGACGCACGAGGAAATATCACCCGACTGGACAATGCCCTTGCAGGCATCCTTGAGCGCTTAGAACGAGCCAATGAGCAGTTGAATAATCTCTACAATCAGCAGGAAGCAGCCAAGGCGGAGGTTGGAAAACCGTTCCCGCAGGAAGCAGAGCTGACAGCCAAAAGTCAGCGACTGGCAGAACTGGATGCAGCCCTGAATATGGAGGACTCTGTGGAAAATCGTGACGAAAGAAGCGAGTCAGAGCGTCCTTCTGTGTTGGCTGATCTGAAATCCAAAGCGGAGCATATCCCGCCTGCAAAATACTCTGAAACCCGTGAGGAGGTGTTGTAATGGCAAAGCGAGATCAGGATGTTCATTTCCTTGCATCCAAGGAGGAGGTCGAGCGAATCCATGAGAAGATGGACGAGCTTGGCATCCGCAGCATGGGAGCCTATCTGCGGAAAATGGCTCTGGATGGTTACTGTATCAGACTGGATTTGCAGGATGTGAAAGCCCTGGTTTCGCTCCTGCGAATCTGCTCCAACAACCTGAACCAGTACGCAAAGCGAGCGAACGAAACAGGCAGCATCTATCGTGCTGACATTGAGGATTTGCAAAAACGGCTGGAGGAGATCTGGACGGACATGAGAGAAGTTCTTGTTCGCCTGTCCTCAATCCAGTAATCCGACAACTTGTTGGGAAGTCGCAGTTTCGGCTGCGGCTTTTACATAAGGGTTGACATCATTGCGTTATGGCAGATACCCTTGTACAATATAATTAAAAGAAAGGGGTTGAGCCTATGAAGCTGGTATTGAAGATATTGGCACTGCCGGTGCTGTTCGTTGTAAAAGTGATTTGCATTCTTGGAAATCTGCTTACAAATGTTGTGTCCTATGTAATTGGTTTATTGCTCTTGGTCATTGGCGGATCTGCGATTTACTGCATTGTAAAGGCTTTGTGGCAGTCCCTGCTTATTCTTGTGGTTCTTGGAATTGCGACAATAGCAGCGGTGTTCTTGCTCGTCTGGGCTGTTATGAAAGTCGAGAATATTGGAGAAAGTCTGGGAGCATTTATCAGGTCATAAGATAATATCAGAGAAAAGTCACCGACCGGTGGCTTTTTCTTTTTGGGAAGGAAGTGATGGGAATGGCAGCGACAAGATTGATTGCACTCCATGTGAATAAGGGAAAGACGGTCGCTCAATGTTTGGCAGACAGAACCGACTACTCACAAAATGCCGCAAAAACCAATGATGGCGAATTTATCAGTTCCTATGAGTGTGATCCAAAGACAGCAGATGAGGAATTTCTGCTTTCCAAACGGCAGTATCAGCATATTACCGGCAGACAGCAGAAGAACAATATCATCGCATACCAGATACGCCAGTCCTTTAAGCCGGGAGAAATCACCCCGGAAGAAGCGAACCAAGTCGGCTATGAAACAGCGATGCGATGGACAAAGGGAAAACACGCTTTCATCGTTGCGACCCACATCGACAAATCCCACATTCACAATCATATCATTTATAATTCGACCTCGCTGGATGCCACACGGAAATTCAAAAACTTCTTTCTTTCCGGTCTGGCGGTGCAAAGACTCAGTGATATGGTTTGCCTGGAACACGGGCTGTCCATTATTACACCGAAGCCGTATCGGGAGCGCCAGAAAAGAACTGTTTATCCCAAGAAGCGTACCCAGCGTGACGAATTATGTGATGCGATTGATGCGGTGCTGAAGCAGAAACCAAAGAGCTTTGATGGCTTTGTTCAGGCTCTGGCTGACATGGGATTTGAGTTCAAGGATGGAAAGCAGCCTGCGTTCAAGGGCGAGAATCAGAAGCGTTTCATTCGGCTGCGTTCCCTGGGCGAAGGATATAGCAAAGAGGAAATTCAAGCGGTTATCTCCGGCAAGAACCTGCACAAATCAAAAGGCGGCTCTGCCAAGGCTCCTGCCCCGAAGCAGTTCCAGATGCTGATTGATATTCAGGCAAAGATGGCCGAGGGCAAGACGGTCGGTTATGAAAAGTGGGCGAAGAAGTTCAACCGAAAAGAAGCTGCCCGAACGGTAATCCTACTGAAAGAAAAAGGCTTGGGCAACTACGACGATCTGACTGCTCATATTGAAAATCTGTCTGCCCGGTTCGATGCGCTTTCTGATTCTATCAAGATCGCAGAGAAACGTATGGTTGAGGTTCAGGCGTTGCAGCAGCACATCAAAAATTATCGCAACACAAGGCAAATTTATATCGAGTACCGCAAGTCTGGATATAGCAAAAAATTCTTTGAAGAACACCGTCAGGAAATCACAATTCATAAAGCGGCGAAGCAAGCCTTTGATGAATTGCAGATTACAAAGCTCCCGTCCATGCAATCATTGTATGAGGAGTTTCATCAGCTGGCAGTCCAGAAAAAGCAGGACTACGCTGAGTACCGTCAGATCAGAAAAGAGAAAGAAGAACTGCTGATTGCCAAACGGACGGTTGAAACGATTTTGAATATCGACAGGCAGAAAGAGCAGGAAAAAGAGAAAGAGAAAGAGGAAAAGAAGAACTTCCGTTAAAGCAAAAAGCCACGGTCTGCACTCCCCAAAGGGTGCGGATCGTGGCTGCTTTTTTGCTTTTCGATTTCGGTGCTTTCAACCATGGGCAAATTTTTATTCTACTGTTCTTTGAGAAACGATTGAAAATCGTGTAGCCATCATCGGCAGATGATGTTCAAAGGGGATTGGGGATGCTTCCCCAACAAGCAAATTTGCGAAGATTGCACCGAAGGGAAAATCGAGAAAATGAGTGAACCTGTACAGGTTTACACTGCTTGCCAATTTGTGAGATTATGAATTTAGTATCGAGAATAGGGTACACCTAAATTTTGCAATGCTGCAACCCTATCATCGTTGCATGGATGAGTTGAGTATATTGCACTGAGAAAACCATCATGCGGAACATCTGAGATATGTTGGTCTAATACCGTCGCTAATTCAAGACCAAAACCAATTTTATAAGCAAATTCATCAGCCAGATACTCATTTTGTCTCATAGACCACATCAGAAAAAGCATACAGAACTTTACCCATAACCAAGAAAGTGCTGTTGATATTCCTGCGAAAACTGCGGTAATTATACCCATTACACCACTACGAGAGCATATTGCGAACAGCCCCATGATTGCAGAAAAAATCCAGTAGGATATTTTGATTAACAGGAGGCACCCGGATATAAATATATTGCCCCCGCCAATCAATAATTGGATAACAGTATGTCCGTATGAGAGATGTCCGATCTCATGGGCGAGAATTCCAAGTATCATATCATCGGAGAGTAAAAGCAATCCGTCAGTTATGCATAGTGTTTGCCTACCTAGAGCAAATGCATTTGGAGCAGGATCATGGATAATCTTCACTTTCACTTTTTTAGGACAGTATGATGTGTTCTCTTTTGCTTTATCTAAAACATATTGAACCAGCGGGACAACTCGAAGTTTTATATCTACTCTTTTTATATCGCTTGCTCCTGCGAAGGCAGCCAGGCACATTTCGCCTAATGGGGATAAGCTGATAGCTACTGTGAAAAAGTAAATACAAATCAGTTCAACAATGCTTCCTGACGAACCGAACACAGCAACAATCAGCAGAATATTAAGAGTAAAGAACAGAAGAGTTCCTAAGTTTGAGAAGCGAACAATTCTGCCTACACGATGCCAAATATCCATAATGCACCCCCCTTTTATCGTGTTGTTGGTTTGAGCTTGCATTGTTTAATTACTCAAATGTAAAGAAATCTTTGTTTCGCTCTTTGAACAGAGCAAAGACAGTCTCTAACACAAATTCGTTTTCAACACCAACATATTCTTCTGTTTCATCGTCAATTTCTTTCAGCTGCAAAATAACAACTTGCCCATCCGAATCTCCAATAGGAAGCAGGACAACATATTCGTTCTGGCGATACGGTATTAAGTCAAGAAATTCAAATTCAACTTCGTTCCCATTCTCATCATTCAAAGTTATAATGTTGTCTTCATCCATGTCGTCGTTCCTTTTCTTAATATAAATAATTATCGTTGATAATGATGCCTAATAGTTCAAAGAGATTATCCTTTTTGGAAAGAATGCATTTTTTCATGGCTTGTTTAATTTGTTCCGTTGAAATGCTATCAGGCAACATTTCCCTTGGGACACCATGACCGAATTGCCGAAAATACTGTTCTTCGATTTCATAATACTCATTATCAATTTTCGGTTCAGGTGTATTAAGGAGCTATTCATAAAATCTGCAACGCTCTTGTTTTTGTCCATTGTATGCACCTACCTTTCTCTGCTCAAGACCCTAACATGATTATCTGGTCTAATAGAATCAATCATTGAAGAAAAAATACCAAACGCTGTAGGAAAGAAATTTGCTAATAGCTCTAATTTGCCTTGGTCTCCCATAGACGCTTCAAAAAAGTGGGCAAAGGCTTCTGCTTGTAGATTGCCCGGTCTCGTCCAATAGTTCCTTGAGTGACCATAATTTCCGTGCAATTGACCATTTGTTGTCGCATCAATTAAGTCCGAGAAGGAGTGAGCTGAATCCTGCCTAATACGGGTCAGAAAAGCAGTTTGCTTTTCCACTGGAAGATTGTTATATAAGCTCAGGATTCTTTGTCCGTCCTCAACCAGTGCCTCAGCAAATTCTGGAGTATTGGATAGATTGCTCCGATAGTTGCACGAAGCATGGTCGATCATGTGAGCAAGCTCGTGGAAATAAGTTGTTCCTGCACCTCTTGGATTTGTCATATCAGAAGCTGCATTGTAGTAGACTCCTCGTGAATGCCCTATATAATTTCCCGGTGAGTAATGTGCTGTCTGATCCGGTGGATATTCAGAATCTTGTATCATCAGTTACCAGCGAAATGGTCAAACACTTCTCTGACATTCTGCTCTGCATTTTCATGGCGTTGTGATATAACAGCGATATATCCGTCTGGTGTGCTACCTTGGGTTAGCACGCCAAGGCAATACTGATAAGACGAATTACCAACATTAGGTGTTTGCAGACCCTGGAGGAAAGAATTTCGTGCAGAAGGAGTGTCCAAATTAACATTATCATATTCTTGTACACTTTTGGCAAGTGAAGCAACGTATTTTTCGGCCTGAAGCATAATCTGTAAAATATCATTCAGGGCTTTGTTGCAATCTTTTACGATAGTTCCAGCTCATCGTACTTCTTGTCATTCCATCCAATTCCCAATTGCTGATATTTCATCTTCACAGAACTTCTTGTAGTTTCGATAGAAGAAATGGAGGTCCGCATATTTTTCAGTATTGTCAGTAATTGAGTTGCATCAGCATTTACGTTGCTCAAACACTCACCTCCTCATTTGTTAATCATTTCGAGTGTAGCTACCTGTTACTAAAACCGGGATATATGTATCAAGCGATTGAGCTGCAAGTGTTCGATGTCGCCCATCACTCTGAAATACATAATAAGAACCTACCTGCGCAACCTGGACAGGATTATTGTAATAGCTACGAATGGTATCATCTAACACTGGGTTTTGTGAAAGCTCATCCAAAGACATTCCTGACTCAGTATTTTGACGAACATCTTGGATGTGCGAAGCTCGCCTTAGAATGTTTTCTCTCGACCATCCCTCTCGACCATTCCGTGTCCAAAATCCTTCCGGGTTCCCAAGTTCTCGGTCACTGAGATAAACTCCTTCAATATCCCTTGCTCTAACGTATACGAGTTCTGGATTTTCATTTCGAGAAAAGGTATAGTTCCCGTTCTCCCAATAATCTCGATATTCTTCATAGTGATTTCCACGGGAAAAATATCGTTCAGCTGATAGTCTGTCTTGAACAAATGCAAGATTAGAACCAAAGGTATTTGACTCAAAGGTGGTTGTATCTGCACTTGATGGTGTAACAGCAAAACTACTGGTCTGAGGTGTGCTTGCAGATATTCCATTTGTAGATCCTAGTTGAACACTTTCGTATTCACTAAGGCTCTTGGCGAGTAAAGCCACATATTTTTCTGCTTGAAGCATAATTACCAATATGTCATTGAGAGCCTTGTTGCAGTCTCTTACAACCACGCCCAACTCGTTGTATTTTTTATCTTGCCATCCAGCACCTAACTGTTCATATTTCATCTTTACAGATTTTTTGGTAGTTTCGATGGAGGAAATGGAATCCTGCATTTTTTTCAGCATTGCGAATAGCTGAACGGAGTCAGCATTTACCATACTCATTTCATCACCTCCTGGCAGCGGATTTTGTGAAGTGCAAAGCGGCGATGTGTCAGGAAAGTCTGACACATCACTGCTTCGGCAAGATTTAATTTAGAGAGGAAAGAAATTGTTCCAACTCAGCAGCGGTCGGTGCAATGTACGGTTTCATCTGGTAAGTATCCTTAACACCGTCTGTGAAGTATACGCTCCTTTCTTTTTTCGTTTTGTTGGTTCATTTTCGCCAGTGTGTTCGTGTCGTTTGCTGTGACGAGAACGCAACATAGACACAAAGAAAACACAAGGGCGAGCTTGCTCGTTTATATACCCTTGTGTTTTCGACTGGATATGTTAAGGTAACAAACAGTAAATGACACGTTACAGACTGCAAAATGTACCAACTGAAAAAAGAAAGAATACCGTTGTGTGCTTTATTTCTCGATCAGCTTTTCAAACATGAGGAAAGGTTTTTATAAAAAAAGAGTAGTTACCGTTTTTTGGTAACTACTCTTTTCCTTTTTTAAGGTTTAAAGTCCTGGAAGTTTAGGTGTTTTGGGTATTGGTGGTGTAGGTAGCTGCAAGCTTTCCAATTTTTGTTGAATTGCTTTAAATTCAGGGGTTTCTTGGTGTTGATTTTGAACCATTTTTTGCTCTATTCTCTCCAAAGTCGGTTGAATTTCTTTCCCTGATACTTTACGATTTAATTCTCTTTCTAAGGTCTCTTTCGGACTAATGGAAGGCGTTTCTAAACTTGAATAGAAGTTTCACTCCTTCTCTATTATAAAGCCTTATATCGCTAAATAAGCCCGTTTTATGAAGTTTCTAAGCTGAAATGAACGGGTTTACACCCGGCCTTGACCTCCGCCCGCTGTCCCGCTGAATGGGTGGACAAGGCGGCCAATCCCTCAAAGTGCTTGGCCGCTCTCTTTCTGATTTTGGAGCGTTTCTTTTCTAAAAATTGAAATGGGCGGGAAGCCATTTTAGGGCTTTCCCGCCTTGATTACTTTTTAGCAAAGACGGGCGTGACTGTCAACGGCGGCGCATGAAATGCGCCGTTCATCTTGACCGTTGACTGGCTCGGCTGGCTTTGCTATCTTCCTGACAAATGGGAATGTCTAAGATAGTAAAGACGTCCCACATGCAACTCTTTCTTTTATTGCGGAAACCGTATCTTTAATTGTGAATGTAGTTGTGTCTATGACATTTGATTCATATATCCCCAAACCGGAAAATTGCTCCCACATTGTTTCCACTAATTCAATATTTGTTTTTCTATCTAATTTTGAGCGTTCCACAGCTCGCTTCATAGTTTCTTTTTTACTCGCTCTTAATACAATATAGTGTACCTCGTAATCTTCTTGGGCAAGAGCTTTCCATGGCTCCAAAAACCATGGCCCGACAATCCCATCTACAATTACATCATATCCGCCACGAGCATATCGCTTTGCAGCTTCTAAAAAGGCTTCAATGACAACCAGATTTTGCTTGTTGGATTCTGGCAAATGTGGTGGTATTGCGCCTTTGCTTAAGTAATGAAAAAAGTCATCGGTGTGCATATGCACTGATTTATCCATATCTGATTCCTTTGCGACAATTGACGCAGTTGTTGTTTTTCCTGTCCCCGGTGAGCCTGTAATCACAATAATTCTTCCTTGATTCATCTGTATTTTCCCTCACAATTTGAATTTATCACTTTGTTCCTGCCTGCTCAATCATCTTCTTCGCAAACTGGTTTTCCCTGACCCTGATTGCCCACCAAGTAAAAAAGCGGTTGGCGATTCAACCGCTTTTTTTCCTTGAACCAATTCTTCTAAATTATCATTTAAGCGATTTTCAAATTGTTTGTCAGTAAAATTGACTATATTTGCCATATTAAGCCACTTTCTCTTTATTCAAAACTTGTTTTGAGTAACGATTCATTGACCGCCAATACTCATGAACGGCTTGTAATTCTTCTAAAGAATAATCAAAAAGATTTACACGTTTTGCAAGCTTTAATTGGTTTAATAAATTGACTTCCAATAATTGAGAGTCATTTTTATTTAATTCATGGTTCAAAACATAGTTTAATACTCGATTATAAACGCTTGCCGATAATTCGTTAATGATCTCTATTTCAAATGTTTTTTCATACGTAACTGCCATTTCATTTTCACTCCTTTTAAAGTTTGTCAGGTAAATATTTCCGTATATATTCTTCTAAGGCTTGATCCATAACTTCTTTTACGTTTCCGCCATTCTTTGCTGTTTCGATTTTTATGATATGGTGCAAGTCAGCACGAACACGAACCGTCTTATCTCCCATTATATCTTTTTTTGCACTGATTGGTGTATCATTTCGTTTTGCTTTTTGTGCGCCTAAATTTCCCACAATCACTCACTTCTTTCTATTTCTTCTTATTCTTATTTTATCATCAACAATCACAAATCACAAGTGATTTGTGATTAATCACTTGTGATTTGTGATTCTATTCTTTTTCGTTTTCTAATTGAATGATTCGCTCAAGCATTTCAAAAAATACGTTCTCATACATGGATAAAACTTTTTTGTCATAGCCTTTGTGTTCTGTAATTCCGTTTTTAGACCAGGTACTTACTTTATTACTTCGCTTGATAATATTTTGGAAAACCAAGTTATCTTCTTTATGTTGCTTGTACAGTTCTTCCAGGTTTGATTTTATCGTTGCGCTGTCCGTATCAACTAAATAAGGAACAAAACCGATCATATCTAGTCCAGGGTTAAACTGTTCTTGTAAATCAATCAAATAGGAAATATAGTTTTGAATGTTGTTTGTACTTTCTTCTTCTGCTTGTAAAGGGATCATAACGTAATCACTTGCCACGATTGCATTATTTGTATAAACGCTTGGCGTTGGTACAGTATCAATAATAATGAGATCATAGTCACTTTTTAAAGGTGCTAAAAGAGTAGCAAGCAATCTACTTTCATTTTCAAAAGTCCATGAGCGAGTTAATTTTGGCAGTAACATCAAATCAAACGTGCCAGGGATCAAGTCTAAATTATCAGTCAAATGAACAATAGAAGAAGCCAAGTTTCCATTTTTCAGTCCTTCATAAAAATTAACACGTGGCAATTCTACCTTAAATGTTTTTGCTAAGTCTTTTGTCAATGTTGCTTGTAAGTCCTTATCGATCATTAAAACTTTTAAATTAAATTTGTCTGTCAAGTAAGCAAACATAGTCGATAATTTTGACTTTCCAACACCACCTTTAAAATAATTGTTTAAGATAACAATCGCTTCATTTTTACTGTTTAAAATACGTCTTAATTCTTCAAGTATTTTGAGTTCTTCCTTCTCCATAACTACGCCCCATTCTTTTTTTGTATAGTAATATTGTATCATTAGGAATCACAAATCACAAGTGATTTGTGATTAATCACTTGTGATTTGTGATAAGTGATTTGTGATTAATATATAAAAGCCCTCTTTAAAGGCTTTTATGTTTATTTT